>Ga0164313_10001784_pt1 | contig 19240 bp, 10 predicted proteins | sample GuaBasSedimGuay4_FD_113735 | JGI IMG/M metagenome (GOLD analysis project Ga0164313, IMG submission 113735) | Subseafloor sediment microbial communities from Guaymas Basin, Gulf of California, Mexico - Guay4, Core 4569-4, 0-3 cm | ecosystem: Environmental > Aquatic > Marine > Hydrothermal vents... | reverse complement strand
TCTTCCTCGGCGAGGCCCTCGCCGGTGAGAACGCCCCCGATGCCCGGGACAACTACCTGCGCTACCTCGAGATCGACGAAAACGGGGCATTCGCCCTACGAGCCCGCCGCGCCCTCCGATAGTCCAATGCCGTTCAGTCACGCCATTCGCCGGCTTACGTCCTCGCGGCCGACCTCGAAATACCTTTGGTATTCCTTCGGACGGCCCCTCCGGGCGCGCTCGGCGACTGACGCAATTGAGCGCCATTCGGGTACGTGACCCGATCAGCTTTGACGCTTCTCGTGGCGGTAGGTGAAGAGTCCGCTCAGGATCTTCGGGGCGAAGAAGGTGCTCTTCTCGGGCATCACGATGTCCGAGTCATCGAGGCCGGCTTCGGCGACGGCCATGAGCTCCTCGATCGAGACGGGGGGCAGCGCGATGGCTAGGTCGTAGTCGCCGGCGTCGACGCGGGCCTTCATCTGGGCGAGGGCCGACTCGGGGTAGTAGTCGAAGTGCGCCGGGTCGGCGATCATGGAGTGAGTGAGGCCGAGGGCCGGGTAGAGCTCACGCTCGAGGATGGCGCAGTCGAGGCGGCCCACGACGTCATCGGGGACCTCACGGGCACGCAGGGTGAAGGCGCCGTCCCGTGAATAGAGGCAGAACGCGTGCTTCTCCGGCGTCGCGAACTCGTCCGCGGGCTCGAGGTCGAGGCTGTCTTTGATGGACGCAAAGCTCTCGACGCCTTTGACGACGCGGTTGTAAGCGAGGATGCGCGCCTCTTCGGTGACGTAGCAGAGGAAGTGAGTCTGCTCGTTCCGGAGAGCGGCGTGATACCGGTGGTGCCCATCGGCGATGTAGAAGCGGTCCCCGGCGAGGGACGCTTTCAGGCGCGAGCCGAGGTCACTCGCCTCGGGCACCCGAAAGACCCGGCTCGTGACGCCGTGGAGATCGCCGTGGCCCCCGAAGTCGCTCTCGATTTCATAGAGCGCGTCGCCGGCCTTGGCCTCGTCGAAGAGCGAACCGAGGTGTGCTTTGGTGAGCACGAAGACCGGGCCCACCGTGTAACCGGTCTCGTTCGCGAGGGCGATGCGACCCTTCACCTTGTCGTCGAAGGTCTTCTCGTGCCGCACGACCTCCTTCGCCTCGTAGGGCGTCACCGCCCCGGCAACGAAGACCCCGGTGCGGCTTTGGTCACCCCAGCGCTGCTCGTAGACGTAGTAAGCCGGTTCGTCGTCCGCGACGAGGTGCCCGTCGGCGACGAGACGCTCGAGGGCCGCCTTCGGATCGTCACCGAGGATGACGTGAAAGAACGACGCCGGCTCTCCCCGAAGAAGAGCCTCGAGGGGGGAGCCCTCTTTGATGACATCGTAGGGGGGAGTGGTGACTCGCCCGACATCGGCGGGCGAGGGACGAAGTCCGGTGAGTCCTCGGGTAGCAACCATGCGGCGGATGCTAGCTCATCTGCGAGAAAAAACTCTCAGCAACCGCCGCCGGTGGGCGTGCAGACCTGGTCGTAGATGGTGTTGCTGGAGGCCGAGGCGATGTCCGCGCAACGGTAGCCGTCTCCGCAGCCAGCGTCCGTGGTGCAGGCCACTCCGCAAAAGCGTCCGGTCCCGGTCCCGTAGCAGCGGTTGCCTACGCCGCCGCAGTCGGCGTCGGACTGGCACTCGGTGCACATGAGTTCCGTCTGAGCGTAGGGGTGAACCTGGGGGTTGTCGTCGATTCCGTGGATGCCGTACATCGGCCGCTGCCAGCGGATGTTGGAGTCGAGGTCGTTGACGAGGGACATCATGGTCGTGGGCTCGTGCCGGCCGTCGCCGTCGGTCTCGGTCAGGCGCTTGATGATGTCCTGGACCGCCCCGGGGCTGCTCGCGTCGGACGGCGCGGTGGTGGTGATGATGTCGAGGTAGCGTCCGTCGGGCTTCGCCGGGTTGCCGCGGAAGGCTTCCCCGATGTGATAGGTGTCGCAGCCCTCGGCGAAGACGATCTGATAGCGCTCGGTGGGCATCTCGGCCCCGGCCATCTCCGAGTCGTCGAAGTCGCCCTCGTCGGTCTCCCGCCAGTTGGCCAATGCGAAGCCATAGAAGGGGCCCGAGTGACCCGAGTAGACGATGACGTCGCGGGTCCGGAGGGATTCGCGCATGTCGGCTTCGAGGACCGTGCCGCCGGCGTCCGTGTCGGGATCGGTGTCCGTGCCCGGCGTGCCGAAGAAGAGACGAACTTCGACGGACACCGTACGACCGTTGGCGTCGAGGGTCTTGGTGAAGGCTCCGCTCTGCCGGTTCAGCTCGTCATAGGAAGCGACCGGGGCTTCGAAGCCCTGATTCTCCAGCCACCGGAAGAGCGCGCGCGAATGCACGAGGTGATAGTCGTTGTGATAGTCCCAGCCGAAGTGCACGTCGATGGTGAGCGCGTCGTCGGCGAAGAGCTCGGCGTAGTCGAACCACGCGTCCTGGCTCTCGGTCTCCGGGTCGATCGAGAAGGTCAGCGTCTTCTTCAGGGAGTCGGCGACCGCGCTGGGGTTCCAGCCGTCCCACGGAGCCTTGCGGTACCACTCGTCGTTGGTCTCGAGGAGCGCCTTGTCGGCGTTCGAGGGGTTGCCGACGATGAGCTCGAACTCGCGCTGTCCGTCGTCGTTGATGGTGGTGGGCAGATGCTGCAGGAGGTCCACCGGGCCAGCGATGAGCTGGTGCACGACGAAGCTGTAGGTCTGCCCGTCTCCATCGTCCTCTTGGCGCACGTCGAGCTCGGCGAAGGTATTCGCCTTGGCCATCGCCCCGAACCCGCCGTAGTCGGGGTTGTCTGCGTCGTGTTCCTTATCGATGAAGTACTGTGTAAGGAACCACGAGATGAGCACCCGTTCGTAGCCGACGAGCTCCGTGACCCGGGCGAGACGGGTGTCCTCGTCCGCGTCGCGGTACGACTCCTCGAGGGTGACCGTCGCCCGGCCCCGGATCACGAACTCGGCAGCCGTGGAGCTGAGGAAGTCGTCGGCCTTGCCCTCGGCGACGAGGATGGCGTCCCCGGGGGCACCTGCGCCCCCAGCAGAGACGGCGCAGGCGGAGGCCGTCAGGCTGACGAGGATGGAGAGGAGCGTGGCGAAGCGGGTCATGGTCGCTCTCGATGCAAGGATCGGACCCGAATTGAAGAGCGCAATTGGCCTAGTGGGGGGTGGGGGTGGCTAGGGGACTAGCCGGGCCCCGGAGCCTCTGGGCCCCTCGATATCACTCGGCCGCCGCGAGGGTCACGGTCATGTACGTATTGCGCTCGCTGCGGATCTCGACGTCGAGGGGCCGGGGCTCACCGTCCCCGTGAGGAACGAGAACCAAACGATGCCGCCCCGGAGGCAGCGGGATCTCGAGGGGCGTACGCCCGAGGACCTCGTCACCCCGGCGGATCTCGGCCCAGCCTCCCCGGGCATTGACCTGGAGCTGGCCCGGGGGCCCATCCTCGGTGACCTCCTCGAAGGGGGGCCAGGAATCGGAGGCGGCCGCCGCCGAACCTGCCTCTTCGCCCGGTGCGTCGGTGGTCCCCTCGACCCCTTCGCCGCCGGCCGCGGTCTCGGTCGCCAGGTCCTCGACCTCGATCGCCGCATCGGGCTCGGCCAGGGCCGGCGCCGTCTCGGGAAGGTCCAAAGCCGGAATCGACGAAACCCCGGGCATCGTCGACCAGGGCTGGAGATAGGCGACGAAGGCGCCGACGCCCAGGGCGAGGATCGCCGCAGGCACCACCTTGGACCGGCGGGACGAGCTCGAATTCGACCTTCGAGGGGAATCTGCTCGGGGTGGTGCTCGGTCCGATGGACGAATCGCCATCTTCGGTCGTGCGGCCCCGCGATTGACCTGCACCGTCGCCTCGTCTTTCGCGACACCATCGCTCTCGGTGGCCTTGGTCTCTTTGCTCGCTTTGAGCGCGGCTGCACTCTCGGCCGCCGGTTCATCGGTCGACGGCTGGACCTCGCCCACCTGGTCCTGGGCGTCCTGGGCGTCCTGGGCGTCCTGGCGGTCCTGGGCGAGAACCTCCTCCACCGGGTCGACGGTCGTCGCTTCCGATTCATCCCGGACGGTCGTCGGCGCCTCGGGGCGAAAGGCCGTCGTGACCGAGGCGCTCGGGTCTTCGCCCAGGGGAACCGCCGGGTCGTTCTTTCGAGTGAGCTCGACGAGCTGGCGTTTCTTCGCGGCGGCGCCGGGAAAGAGGTCGTCGAGGAAGCCGCCGATGTCGGCGCGGGTGACGCTGCGGCCGCTCTCCGTGAGGAAGCCCTCGATGGCGTGAGCCATGGTCCGGGCGTCGGGGTAGCGGTCGGCCCGGTCGCGCCGCAGCGCGCCGAGGACGATGGCGTCGAGGGCCGTAGGAATCTCTGGCCGCACCTCCGAGGGCGCCGGGATCTCCGCGGCGCCCACCGCACGCATGGTCTCCATGTGCGACTCCCGCTTGAAGAGCCGCTGCCCGGTGAGGAGCTCCCAGAAGACGACACCGAGGGCCCATACGTCGCTGCGGCGATCGAGCTTCTTGAGCTCGAGCTGCTCGGGCGAAACGTAGGCGTACTTACCCTTCACGGTACCGAGCTCGGTTTGATGCAGCTTGTCTCGGGCCGTCGCGATGCCGAAGTCGACGACCCGCACCGTACCGTCGTAGAGAGCGAAGAGGTTTTGGGGGGTGACGTCGCGATGCACGATATTCATCGGCCGACCATCGACCGAGAGGTCGTGGGCGGCATGCAACCCCTCACAAATATCCGCGAGGATGCGGGAGAGGATGAGGGGACGGTCCGGCGAAGCGGCGAGTTCCGGTCGCTCCCCGAGGGCCTCGTAGACCGCCGAGAGCGGCTCCCCGAGCAGGTACTCCATGGCGATGTAGTAGCCATTCTCGGCATGGCCGAAATCGATCACCCGACATACGAAGGGGTGGTCGATGTGCGCCGCGATTCGCGCCTCGTCGAAGAACATGTCGACGAATTGCTGCTCCTTCGCGAGGTGCTTGTGAATCGTCTTGAGGGCCACGACCTTCTCGAAGCCCACGGGCCCCTGGTAAAGGGCCATGTACACCGTCGCCATTCCGCCCGAGGCCACCTCGAAGCAGAGCCGGTACCGCCCCGCCGCCTCCGCCGTATCCCGGCCCGCGGGCGCAGTCGGCACGAGCCAATCATCAGGGATATGGACGGTATTCTCGTCGCGCATTCGCGTGCCATGGTGCTACGCCGCGGCGGTTGATGAAAGCCTCGCGATTCACCGGGGGCCCGGGGCACGGGATAGGCGAGAATATCGACCGGTCAGCCCCGGAACGGGGGCATTGCGTCCTTTCCCTCACCGCCGCCGGCGACGTATGCTGAGACCTCCAGTGCACGAGGTCCCGTTCTATTGATTCAGAAGGAACGCGAGTCGATCGGCCCCTTCCGGGTGACGGGCATCGTTGGGCGCGGCGGCATGGGCGCGGTGTACCGATGCGTCGACGATGAGGGCGCCGAGCTAGCGGTCAAGGTGCTGCTCCCGGAGCGCACCCGGCCGGACATGCTCAAGCGCTTCGCCCGGGAAGCTGCGATCCGAATCGACCACCCGAATGTGGTCGAGGTCCGGGACGCCGGCACTGACTCCGAGGGAGCCCCCTGGATCGCCTTCGAGCTCCTCGAGGGCGAGAGCCTGCAGGAACGTCTGAGGCGAGGACCCCTCAGGCCGGCCGAGGCGATCGAAGTCATCGTGGCCACGGCCAAAGGTGTCGGCGCAGCCCACGCGGTAGAGATCGTTCACCGCGACCTCAAGCCGGCCAACATCTTCATCTGCGAAGACGGGCAAGTGAAGGTTCTCGATTTCGGCATCGCCCGATGGACCGAGGTCGAACCCGAGCTGACAATCGACAAAGAGGTCCTCGGGACGCCGGCCTACCTCGCGCCGGAGCAGGCCCGTGCCGAGCCCGACGTCGACGAGCGAGCCGATGTCTGGGCCCTCGGTGTCGTGCTCTACGAGTGCCTCACCGGCCGCCGGCCCTTCAAGCGCGACTCCCCGGTCGCCACCATGCTCGCCTTGGTTCTCGACGAGCCTCGACCGATCCGCTCCTATGCCCCCCACGTCCCGAGGCGCCTGGTAGAGGTGGTCAGCCGCGCGATGCGCAAAACCCGTGCGGGTCGCTGGGCGTCGATGATGGCTCTGGTGGAGGCCCTCGGACGAGTAGACGTCTCGGGGGCGACGGGCGAGCTCGAGATAAAGATTCCGACGGACGCCGCAATCAGCGAGCCCATGACTCGCGCTGGCGGCGAAAACCTCTCCCGGCCGAGCCGGGCGAGCACGGGAATCGCCGTCGATGAGAAGCGGGTCGTGGCGATGCTCTACGCCGCGAACGTCACCGATGCGAATGCCATCGAGAAATCCATCCTCGACCAGGGGGGCGTATTCGTTCCTCTCTTGGGCAGCAAGGCGATCGGCGTCTTCGGCGGCGAATCCTGGGAGGGTGACGAGGTCGAACGCGCGGCACGGGCCGCGCGCGCGATCGTGGGCGCCGCGGGGCGTATCAGCGTCGCCTCGGGCCGCGCCTCGACCCGTGACGGGCGCGGTGTCTCCGGCGAGGCCGTACGCGAGGCCGAGGCCGCGTCAGCCAAGCGCCTCGACGGTGTAATCGTCCTCGGTGAAACAGGGCGGAGCCTGTCGGCCACCTTCGAGGTCGAGGAGGTCGAGTCCGGCGTCTTCCGCCTCGGCGCCGAACGGGCCGAAGGCGGCGGGGAGAGCCCCCCCGCCACGCCGACCATCGGACGAGACGTCGAGATCGCACAACTCCAGAGAGGCTTCGACGCCTGCATCGAGGAGGAACGCGGTGCGTTGATGATGGTCGTCGGTCCCCCGGGGAGCGGGAAGAGCCGCATGCGCTACGAGATGGAGCGCATCATCGAGGACTCGGGCGAAGAGGCTGAGGTCCTCGTCGGACGCGGAGCGCCGCTGCGCAAGGACACGAGCCTCTCCCTGCTCGCCAACGCGCTGACCCAACACGCCCGCCGGGGAGCCCACCGGAAGGGCTGGCCCTCGATCGACGCCACCGCGGATCTCGCCGAGCGGCAGCGCGGCGTCGTTCACTTGGTGAGCCGAGTCATTCGTGACCCGGCCGCTATGGACCGGTGTGCGACCTTCCTCGGCGCGATGCTCGGCGTACCGATGGAGCAAAACCAGGAGCTCAGCGCGGCCATGAGCGACGCGCGGCTGATGGCAGATCAGCTTCAAGCGACCCTCTACGAGTATTTCGTCGCTCTCGCGTCCCAGGGCCCCGTCTTTCTCATCCTCGAAGACCTTCAGTGGGGCGACCCCGCATCCATGGAAATGATCGAAGGTTTGGCGGACCGAACCGCCGACTACCCGATGATGATCCTGGTGACGGCGCGCCCCGAGGTTGCCGACGGCAATTCACGCCTCTTCGCGCGACACGACGCCGTTCGCCTCGACCTCCCGCGACTCTCCATTCGAGACGTAGCGAAGCTCGCCAATACCATCGTCAACCGCCCCATCCCGGACGCGGTGATCGAGGCCGTCGCCGAGCGCTCCGGCGGGAACCCGCTCTTCATCGAACAGATCATCCGGGTGCTGGCCGAAGACGGCCTCCTCGACAGCCCCCCGGATCGACTGCCCCTGCCCCGGAGCGTCGAGGCCGCGGTGCAGTCGCGCCTCGACCACCTGCCGGGCCCCGAAAAGGACCTCTGCAAGCAGGCCGCGCTCTACGGGCGCCCCTTCGTCAGCCCCGAGGTCGAAGCCCTCGGAAGCGGCGGGTCCAATCGACTGCTCGGCTCTCTGCGCCGACGCGGGCTCATCGTCGCCGGGCCCCGGCCCCCGGATGGCTCTCCTCGGGAGCATCGATTCCGGAGCAGTCTACTGGCGGACGTCGCCTACCGGATGCTCTCGGACGACCTGCGCCAGGAACTTCACCGCCGCGCCGCCCGGTACCTCGGCAATACGGGACGGATCGCCCCCGAGGAAATCGCCGTGCACTACGAGCGCGGCAGCGAGGCATCCCTGGCGGCGGCTCACTACGCAGACGCCGCTCTCCTTGCGGCGCGCCAAGGAGACAACGCGACGGTCCTCCGCTGTGGGAAGCAGGCCGAAAAGCTGGGCGCCCCCGAAGACAAGAAATTCCCCCTGCACATGGCTCAGGCCGAGGCCCTCGGCTTCCTCGGCCGCCGGGACGACCAGGGACTCGAACTCGCAGAGGCCCTCCACGCGGCCCCCGGAGACCGAGAGCGGGCCCGGGTGATGATCGCCCAAGCGACGTGGCTGATGCGAACATCGAGCCTGGAGGATGCCGCCGTAGTGGCTCGCGAAGCCGTGGAGAACGCCGACCGCGTTGGCGACGCCGAACTACGCGGTTTTTCTCGGGTGCGCCAAATCGCGGCGCTGGTTTACACCGGCAAACTCGACGACGCCGGCAAGGTGCTCTCCGAAACGGAGCCGCTCTTCGACCACCTGAGCGTGCACACCCAGGCTTTCGTCGTCGAGGCTCGGGCCCTCCTCGCCGCATCCCGGGGCGACCTCGGCCAGCGGGAAATTGCGTTCCGGACCGCCGCCGAGCTCTTCCGCCAGACCGGCGATGTTCGGCGAGCCGCGGCGAACGAGTCGAACCTCGCCGATACGTACAATCGTTTTGGCGCGTACGAGCAGGCGCTCCAAGCACTCCGTGACGCCCTCGACGGCTGCCGACAGGTGGGCAACCGCCTCGGAGAGAGCTACGCGCTGCTCAATCTCGCCTACGCCCTCGGCATGCTGGATCACATCGACCAGGCCCTCCGAACGATCGAAGAGGCACGCGCCCTTCCCCACCTCCAGGAGGACCCGCGGCTGATGCTGACCCTGCGTCTCTACCGGGCGCGCATTCTGCTTCAGGCCATCGACGACCCGGAGCGGGTCGCGGGCCTCGCCGAAGAAGCCCCCCGCCTGGCGCACGATGCGGGCAAAGCGGGCATGGCCGCCCTGCGCGTCGGAGCCCTCGCCATCGCGTCCAAGATTCGCCTGCACGAGGGCGAGGTCGAGTTGGCGCTCTCGGCCAGCACGCAGGCGATGATCGGCCGCGACGAGCTTCAAAGCATCGAAGAGGACGAAGCAGAGGTCTTCCTCGCCCACTCCGAGGCCCTCGCCGCCGCGGGGCGACATGACGACGCAAAGCAGGTGACCGAACGCGGCATCGCGCGCCTCGAGTACATCGCCCAGCGAATCGCCGACCCGGCGGTTCGGAAGCGCTTCCTCGAAGACGTCCCGGCTCACCGGGCGTTGATGGCTGCGGGCGAGGCCCTCGGGACTTCGTAGGCTTCGGGCGCGGGGGAGCGCGATGACGGCGTCGGTGTTGGACGCGGGTGAGCGCGATGACGGCGTCGGGGTTGGACACGGGGGAGCGCGATGACGGCGTCGGTGGTGGACGCGGGGGAGCGCGATGACGGCGCGCTTGGGGGTGCCTCCAGCTCCAGGGGCTTTGTTACGCGACGGCCGGAGTTGGCGCTGTGGGAGGCGGGGATGATGTCGCGGGAGACGGAGGATGCCCCGTTGCCGGACGCTTTGACTGTCGCTGGAGGCACCCCCAAGCACGCCTGATTGACCTAATCCGGGCGAACTTCGGCTGAGATGGTGGTCTCCGGGGACCTTCTTGGTGGTGGTATTCGACGGTGAAGTTCACCTTGGGTGTTTCCGGGTGGAGCGACAGCTGCCCGGCCTGGATTTGCACCAGGGAGATGGGCACGCCTTTTCAAGGCACACCTGACAGGGGCCATGAAGGGCGACCTTCCGATGAACCCGGCGACGATGCGCGCAATGTACGTCCAAAAGCCGGCGCACGTGTTCGAGCTGGAACGGTTTCTCCTGGCGGCGAAGAACGCGGACGCGATCCAACGGGATGTCGCGTCGTTTTGCCGGACGCATGAGCTCGATGAGGCGCATCAGAAACTGATCGAGCTGGCGTGGTACCTCGACCGGAGCGAGCTGTGCCTGGCGCTGGCGAGCAGTTCGAGCAAGACCGACAAGCTGTCCTCCAGCATCTGCAAGACCCTGTCGGTGACTCGGCTGGATCAGTACTTTCGGCATCACGCGCTGTGGGCTTATGGGCGGATGGATGGCGGGGAGCGGGAGGGAGTGGAGGAGTGAGTGTCGATTCGGTCCAAATCGAGCGTTGACCGGGCCGACGGGCCTGACGCCTGGAAGCGGACTTGCTCGCTGGACTGGATCGTCCAGTCGTGTGCCGGGGGTGAGGTTGGGTGCTAGGCGTCTGCAAGCCTCGGATAGGACCATGCGTACCCGGCCTCAGTCCCCTCATGAATGACATGTATGGCGTCTGCCGGAACGAACTCCTCCGGCAGCAATCCGGCGGGACCAAGGATCGAAATCCCCGGCGAGTTGCCGGTGTGCGTCCTGCCGCTGCAGACGACTTGCTGCTGCGTCTCTAGGAGATGCTCAACGACTGTTGGTGTGAGAACCAGGTCTTCGGATAGGACTGCCCTACGTTGGACAGGAAGTTCCCTGCAGTCGATCCCCGCGAAGCCAATGCCGCCAAGCAAGAGCAGCTCCGAAGCACGAAGCGGTAGGCCTCTCCGGCTATCGTAGGGCCAGGGCTCCTGCCGCGATATTGCTCTGTATCCTCGCAGGCAGCTCTCGCAAGAGTCGATCTCCCATTTGGCGCGGGCGAGGCGGAGCTTCTCCCGCTTCAGCTGGAACGGCGACATCGAGTCGATTCGATGGCACACGATCCAGGAACCGCGAAAGCTGAACTTATCCTCAAGGCACCCGATGACCTGACAAATTGGATGTTCCTCCGGTAAGCCGATGTTGGTTTCGCCCCGTTGACCGCCCAACCAAACGATAGCGTGCCGCACGAGTTCGTACTCACCGCAAGTAACTGGTTCTGATTTTCCGATGGAGAACATGTGCGCGTCACCTGTTCGTGCTGGGATCGTGAGTAGTTGGATACATGTGGTGGCGAGTTGGTCTGCCGGGCACCTCAACTCCGTAGTGGGGAGGGATGGTTGCTTCGTCCGGGTATCGATGCCCGTATGGGTCGTGATGGACTTCAACGTTGGCGTCGGAGACCGACTCCCATTCCGCTCGTGTACCATCCGCGTCACGCGGTCGGGAGCCCCGATGTGGTGTCACAGCCCGAGATGCCGGCGTACCCGCAGGAATTCCGGCCTCCCGAAGAGCGGCTCGGCGGGCAGCTCTTTCACTTCCATGCGCCACGATATCGGTGCCGAGTGGCACCCCTCCCCCCCGTGAGCCTCTTAACCCTCTCGACGCCCTCGACGCACTCGCCGCCGCTCGAATCACGCCGATCCTAACCACCCCCGCAGACAGCACCGTCGCCGCCAATCCGACGCCGGCAACTACCCGGTCGAAGGTGGCGGCGTCGTCATCGAAGAACAGCGTTTCGATGTCGAAGAGAACACCGAAAGCATAGTTTACCGCGAGGACACCGAGCCCCATGACGAGCGTTTCCATCTGCTGGAGGAACACCAAGGAGGGGCTCAGGGCGGTTAGCGGGAGCGAGTCCCAGTCGACGCCAGCGGCGGCAAGGCCACCCAGCACGCCTTGAGCGACCGCGCTATACGTGGCCGGCGCCTGGGAGGTCGTTCCCACGGAGCTCGGCCGGGGCCGAACCTGCTCCGGCACCGGCCGCGGCGGTGGCGGTGGCTCGGCCACGGTGCTGACGCGCGGTCGGCTATCCGACGAGGCGCCACCACCGCCGCCCGAGCTTGCGCTACTAATCTCGTCGGAGATCGCGCCCACGAAGAACGCCCCAACCGGATCGAGGACCGCCTGAAAACACGGTCCATCACACGGGTCCAGTCCTGTCGGGTCCACGTAGTTCATCGGCGAGTTCAACCCATAACTGTATGGATTGACCCCCTCGGACCCTTGCGCGTCGTGCATCAAAGGGTCGGCCGTGAGGAAGCGGCCGATGGTCGGGCTGAACATGCGTCCGCGCATGTTGATGAGGCCCAACTCGCTGTCGTGCTCGTGCCCCGTGAAGCCTGGATACCGGTCCGCTGGCGCCGAACTCACATCGGCCAGCAGCGGTGTACCCGGCTCGACGCGGCGGCCCATGGGATCGAAGCGTAGAGATCCTCCAACAGCATCACCGCTGGCGTCCGTGATCAGCTCGACGCTACCGAGCGCGCCCTGGTGGACGTAGGTCACCTCCTCGGCGCCATCATCGTCACGCGCGACCTGAGCGACCTCCACCCCGCCGGCGAAGATGTGGAAGACGTTCAGCGGATCACCACCCGTAGGTTCGCGTCGCTCGTAGAGACCGCCGACGTATGTCGTGGTCCCCGCCGGGCCCTCTTTGTACACGCGCGAACCGAAGGCGTCATAGCCGAACACGGTGGTTCCACTCTCCGTTTTCAAACGAAGAGGTAGGTCGAACGACGTGTAGTCGCGGACCTTCAGGCCCGGCATCTTGGTGATTCGACCGCGATCATCCCAACTCACCGTGCCACGCCCAGTCCCTCCGACGTTGCGAAGCTGGTGCGGACCCCAGTGACCGAACCGAGCACCGGAGATCGACCCGTAGGTGTGCGTCACACCGTCCATGCCCGTCAGGTTCCCGAGCTGGTCATACTCGTAAGTGCGGCTCTCACCGATGTTGGGAAACTCCCAATCGGTGAGACGGCCCAGCTCGTCGTAGCCGAATCGCTCGACGGAAACCGTTACTTCGTCGAATCGCCTCTCCAGTCGGCCCATGTCGTCGTAAAGAAACGACTGTCGATGAAGCTGCGGGCCAGTGAATCCTCCGCCAGCGGCGACCCCCCGGGTCTCTGTCCGGGCGAGGCGTCCCGTATCAAAGTCGAACTTCCGCCGCGTTTCGGTCGCCCCGCGGACCTCGTCGTCTACGAGACCCAGTTCGTTATAACCGCGAGCACGCCAATACTGCTGCCCACCGTTCCGAACCCCCGTGAGGTGGTGAGTGGTGGGCTCGTAGTCGTAGGTCACCTCGAGATGCTGGGGATGCGTTCCGTCGAGGTAGCCGAGGGTCTTCGCACGATCGTAGAGATCGTATCCGTGCTCGATTTGGTACGCTTCGCCGTCGATTTGCGTCGTTTCGGTGCGCAGGCGACCGGAGGAGTCGTAGTCGAACGCCGATATCGTGGCGGGAAGTCCGCTGATCCGGGAGGACGTGGTTTCCGCGCGAGACAGCCTGCCGAGCGCATTCGGGCCAAGGTCGTAGGTGAAGGAGCTGAGGCCTTCTTCGGGTGTCTCGCGCGTGGCAACACGGCCCCAATCATCGTAGGTCGTCCTGCGGATGAGCCTGAACGAAGAATTTCGTTCCTCGGAGAGTTCCCAGAGAGGCGTGTAGACATAACCTCGCGCTCCGGTATCCGGATCATCCGACGAGACCCTCCTACCGAAGTTGTCGAAGGAGTTGACCCAGGCGTTTCCTTCTGCGTCGAACCTTCGCGTCGTAAGACCCGTGCGGTGGTAGTTGTACTCGAACCGCGTGGAGAGCACTCCGGCGCCGCCGCCCGGCATCGGATCGTCCCGCTGGATGACGCGCCCGGCCGCATCGCGCCACGTCGTGTGCTGTCGGCCCTCGCGATCGGTCATCGTGACGTCGTTGTCGAAGTACTCAGCGACGACGTCCGGCCTGCTGGGCGCGGAGATACGGGTTACGCGGTGCCGCGTATCGTAGTGATAGGTGTGCGACTCCTTCTCTGGGTCGCTCGCGAAGTGAGGATGGTAGACCGTGCTCGGTCTCGCCCAACCGTCATAGGAATATCGACGAGTAATCCAAGTATCTTCGTCGCCGAAGGCCTGAGTCAGCTCCGCGTGGGTTCGGCCCAACCGGTCGATGATGGTGGCAGTGCCCACCGCCGCAGCGGGCAGGCTCTCGATGTGCATCCAGTCGTCGCCGGTGCCCCGATACCGAGTGGTGCCGCGGGAGACGCCATCGACGAGGGTTTCCCGATGCCGTCCAAACCCATCGAGCCGGGTTCGTGTCTCACGGCCGACCAGATCCCGAGTGTAGACAACCTGGTCGAAGAAGGGGTGAACCGCCCGCCAGGTAGTGTGGGAGGCGCCGGAGGGACCTTCGTCGATTCTCTCGACGTGAACTCGGTCCCCGTCATAGCCAAAGGCAGTCGAGCGCTCGAAGGTACCGGTGCCGTCTTGGAGCGCGATGGAATCAACCTGACCGTCCTCGCCCAGTGCGTAGACGGTACGAAGCTCATTCGCGCCTCCAGGGTCGACACTGCGCTCCAGGAGACCTCCGCGCGTCGACCACTCGAAGCCCGTGGCTCGGGTTGATCGATTGGTCGGACTATCATCATGGTCGGCGTGGCTCTCCGTGACGGTCGCCGGCAATCCATAGAGGTGGGGCTCCCGCGGCGGGTCGTAGACGACATCAACCGTCTTCTCGATGAGCATGCCCACGGACGTGGTCGCGTGGTCGAGGGAACCGTATTGGTCGTACGAATACACTTCCTCGCTCTCCTGGTACGGCGAGAGTCCCGATAGATGGGCGGGCAAGCAGTAAGACGGATGCGCCGCGCCACCGCTCACGCATGAGTGAATCCAGCGCTCGACATCGAACTGCCTGTCTCGCCGTCTCCGAAGCACCCGGTGGTCGACATCGAGCACGACATGGTCGGAGTGTTCGTAAACCGTCTCTTCGATGTGCGTCTGGGAGAAATCGGCCGCGGGGACACTGAATACCTCTCGCACGATTTCTGGATTCGCTCGGCTGATCGGGCGGCCTGCGTCATCTTCATGAGGGGCATACTCGACCTCCCGGACCGAGAGGTCATCCTCGCCGACCACCCACATGCGCTGAAAACCGAGCCACCGTCCAGTGCGAACATCCGAGCGCGCATCCTCGTAGAAGTACCGGTAGCCGTGGTGGAGCTCGTCCACGAAGCGCTCGACGACCGGGCTTCTTTGGTTGACGCAGCGGTGCGGGTAGGAGCAGCCCGCCCCCATTCGATACGCGTCGTTGGTTGCCGTCTCGCCCGCGGTCGGGTCCTCTCCGCGCAGGTTGCCGTATTCGATGAAGCCTGTGGTACCGCCACTGCGCTGGACCGTCACCAACAGGTCCGGGGTTTCGTCGATGTGACGGCGAATCAGGAAGTTAGCGTTCTCGCGGTCGCCCGGAATGATGAGCTCATTGAGGCCATCGCCGTCCGTGTCGCCGACGGTGGTCGTGGGCCAGCCGTAGAAGCCCTTCCCCCGGATGTCATCTGCAACTCCAGCAGGCGGCCAGGCGAACGCCCAGTGAGGGTCGAACGGCGCACCGAACTGTGTCGCAAAGAAGCTCTCGCCGCGTGACAGGTAGAGCACCATCTCTCTGCCGATCGGCGGATGGATGCACGCCGGCGGAGCATCGACATCGGCCGGAGGCGGCTCTACTTCGCCTTCGCCAGCCCCCGAACAACGCGGGTCTTCATCGTGGAAGAGCAGAACGAAATCTTGCCGTCCGTCCCCGTTGAAATCACCGGGCTTGATACTCGCGAGCGTGAGCAGCTTGTAGCCGGCACCATCCCAACCCCAGGGCAAATAGGATCCAGCGGCGAGTCCGTTTTTCCAGCCCCCCCAATCACCGCCTCCATGATTCATGCGGATTCGGATGCCGTTCGTCTCGTCGGTGAAGCCGACCTCGTCCGACAAGCCGTCACCATTGGCGTCGATGAAAACCGTTACGTGGCCGCCGGAACCAGTGATCACACTCGTCGGCATCCCACTCGGCTGGATGTCGCTTCGCTCCCAACACCTCGTGACGTTTCCGGGGAACTCCCCCTCACACCACCCGTCGCCGTCTGGCTCCAGGAGTTCCGCGCGGGCGTCGCCATCGTAGTCGACCAACTTGTAGTTGTCCCGCGTCTCACTCCCGGGAAACGTGACCGTCGCCCCGTAGTCGAAGTAGCTCACTCCGCGATGCCGGTGGACCGCCCACTCCGAACCGGAGCATGCAAATAGCAGGTCAGGTACACCGCTGCCGGTCATGTCAGCGATAGCGAAGCGAGATCCGAGAGCCGCACTTCCCCAGAGACCTTCGCATGCCGGCAAAGTAGCGAGGCGACTTCCGGCGTCGTCATATGCCGTCGGCTCGTCGATGAGACGCGTCAGACGACGAACCTCCGTGTGTGCAGTACCCAACTCACCGTAGTAGGCGGTGATCACCTCGGGGAACCCATCGAGGTCGAGGTCTGCCGGGCTCACCGCCCAGTTGGACGGCAGGTCCGTCGGGCCCTCCTTCCAACCGGCATGGCGGTGGTTTTCCGCCACGGCCCATGCGACCGCCGCGTCGAATCCAGGCCTGCGCCGCTGTGCGATCAGCAGGTCGTCGCGGCCGTCGCGGCTCAGGTCTTGAGTCGTTACTCGCGTTGCCTCGATCCCGTCGGGCGCAAGCTGGTTCCCCGTGGTGAATGGGCGAGGGGCCGTAATCCCCGTATCCTCATCCCGAACATCTTCGAGCAGCGGCGAGGGAGAGCTGTACCCCATCTCGATTGGCGACCGGCAGACACCACCACCGTCGCATTCCGTGACCGAGGTCAACCTGCTGCGGTGAGTGACTTCGCCAACGTCGTAGGACAGCTCGTATATGCGGATCGTCTGCGCGCTCTCGGACGGCAGGCCGGGAGCATCGAGGTACTCCACGACCACGCGCTCGAGGAGGTTCGGCTGCGCCGTCGGCACGCCGTGAACATTGATGGTGATGGGATCCGGCCGGGTCGCGTCGTCGTACTCGAAGCGCACGCGCCGCCGGCCGGCGCTGCCTGGCCTCGACACATACTGGATCTCATCCGGTCGAAAGACGAGCGCCTCGCCCCAGGTCCGACGGCCGTAGCGCACCTCGATCGCGTTGTCGTGACGGTCCTCGATCCGGCTCAGCAACCAGGCGTATTCACGCGTGGCGTATTCGGGCGTGATGAATCGCACTTCCGCGTCAGCGCTCGTGCCGTCCGAATCGCCAAAGACGAGGATGCGGCCATCGCGAGGGTAGACGCGAAAATATCGCCCGCCACGCATGTTCGAAAACTCTTCGACGCGCGTATAGGGGTCCCCTTCGACGTGGTCCCCGGCGATCGCGCGCCCATCGAGGCACAGCTTCCTGCCCGAGAAATCTGCGCCCCAGCGGGCGGCCGGCGACTCGGGGCAGATGGTGATGGCCGACAGGCCAGCAACGGACCAGCCGACCCCCATGATGCCGTTGCCACGGCTGCTGTCATACTTGAGAGAAAGCGAAGGCGCGAGGCCCGCCCTTCCAGTAGGCACCACGATGGGAACTCGGTAGGTGGCCGCGCCGTCTGGGGACACATCGAAACCGCCCCCCGTCCAGCCCGCATGCCCCGCCGTCGGGACAACCGCGCCGTCAAAGACGTCGGGCGGGATCAGCGCTGCGGTACGGCTGCCAACTTCATCCTCGCCGTCTTCGGGGCCAAGGCACGCGACGAGCCCAAGACAAAGAATCAAGGGCAACCGTGGGATGATCAGAGGACGCTTCATAGCTCACGACCCTGCGGCCGAGGCCTCGGAAGCTGGTTGCATATCTTCCGTATCATCGTGACAACTCGCCTCCAGTGCAACGCTTTCGTGGGATGGTGGGGGCCATGACTTTCCGTCGCGCAGCCCTCGAGATCATCGCTCTCTCTTTGCTCGTCGGTGCGTTCGCTTGCGATGGAAGCGGTGGCCTCGCGACTCTCCCGACGCGCCTGGCGGCGGCCAGATGCGCGGGCTACTCGCACTGCTGGGACAACAACCAGCCCACCTACCAAACGCTCTGGTGCGAAGACAGCCATCGGCATTGGGCGCGGAACTTGGTCTACCAGTGGACCCTCGGCGCCGAAAAGGGAACCCTGGTCCTTGACGACGCGTTGATGGAACTGTGCCTCGATCGACTCGCGGCTGGCCACGTGTGCCGAACAGAGGGCCCCGAGAAATTCATGCGAGACGACCCGGCATGCCAAGCAGCAGTTCGCGGCTTGGTCGACGACGGCGGGCCCTGCCTGCATCACAGCGAATGCGGCGTAGGGTCCTATTGCGGCGAAGAACCGACGTGTGGCGGAACCTGTACTCCATACGCAGGCGAAACGGACTACTGCTCGTGGCCAACGACCCTCTGCGAGGCCGACCTGGTCTGCCCGCTCCTGGGCAATTCGTGCATACGACCTCGCGACGAGGGTGAGGCGTGCTCCTATCCTGGCATGCCGTGCCGACCGGACCTGCGATGCTACGGAGCAGACGCGGATGCGGGCATCGACGGGGCCTGCGGCCCGAAGAACGGGTCGGCGAATGTGGGCGACCCCTGTGAACGGGCCTCAGACTGCGTCGACGGACTGGTTTGCGGAGAGACGGACGACCTCGGCGGAGGAAGCGTCTGCCTCACTCGGGTCGGCCCCGGCGAGCCGTGCTTCCGTTCGATGCCGCAGAGTTGCGCCGGCGGACACTACTGCGTCATCGACGATGGCTCCGCTTGGGGGATGTGTGAGCCGCTACTCGACGACACCGAGCCGTGCGGTGTGGATGTCTTCAACGCGTGTCGTCCGGGTTCGCATTGCACTCGCATCGACCTAGCGATCGCCACGAGCGACAGCTTCTGCCGGCCTCTGAGACTCCTCGGCGAGTCGTGTATGTTCAATGGCACTCCGTGCGCCCAGGGCACGTGTTTGGATCTCACAGTGTCGGAAGGGACTTGCGAGTTGGAATGCATGTAGCCTTCCGGCCGCGGTCCAGGAACGCCTCGGCATCATGCGCATCGAGGCAGCGCTCTACTTTCTGAGATTCTACAAACTGGCAGAGCGACTGAACGGGCTCCCGACCGCTCTCCTCGACCATTAGGCGGTGTCCGAGGTGACACGATCAGGGGAAGGCGAGCGCGTTTGAGCGCGATGACGGCGTGCTTGGGGGGGAGGCTCCTCGAGCGCACGACGGGCCTGATGTGAAACGAATTCTCGAGCAGGTGCACCAGGCCCTGCGAATCCGTTTCTCTTCATAGGGGTGATCAGAGCCCTCTTCACGTCAGCCGACAGGGGGCGCGTCACGCCCATCCCCAAATCAAAGGCGGAGCGCTCAGTGCGCGTGTGAGGTTCCGGCGGTGGGGTGGATGCGGAGGCCCGTGCGCAGCCACGTCCACCATGCGGTACGGAAGGATCCCAGCGCTGTCGCGACACCACTCGGGCAACTGCGAATGTTAGGAGCGGAGCAGACGCCCCCTGCCGGAGCCGGAATCATCCCCGGTTAGTACCACCACCAACAAGGTCCATCGGAGACCACCATTTCAACGACAGTTGGCTCTACTCAGGCAAAGCAGGCGTGGTTGGGGGTGC
>Ga0164313_10001781_pt1 | contig 19276 bp, 27 predicted proteins | sample GuaBasSedimGuay4_FD_113735 | JGI IMG/M metagenome (GOLD analysis project Ga0164313, IMG submission 113735) | Subseafloor sediment microbial communities from Guaymas Basin, Gulf of California, Mexico - Guay4, Core 4569-4, 0-3 cm | ecosystem: Environmental > Aquatic > Marine > Hydrothermal vents... | reverse complement strand
CATGTAAGACAGTTAGGTCTAATGTGTTGCCGTGCTGTAAAGCAAAGCTTGGTAATACTCCGTACCTCGTTGCAAGTAAATCCAACGATATTAAATTTTGTGTTAGCGGATCGTCAAAGTTTAGCGAACCGCTTACAGGTTTCCCAATTCGGCCATAACTCCGCGAACGGCTGCCATTGCTAGGTCGCCTGGGACTTGTTTCTTTGCTGTAAATATTGGCTTGCCCTTTTTGTCAAGCATTAAAGTTGACGCAAATTCGATTCTGCCATTAAGGTCAGTTTCGTCTGTTGCGTTTGCTATGATTGATAGGTATTCGCCGAGTGGCATTCTATCGTATATAAAGAATTCTACTGTCTCTCCGTACTTCGTAACGATCTCTTCGTCGTCAATTATGATGGATTTAAGTTGTGGTGTTGCTGCTAGGTCTGCTAATTGCATTGTCTATCTCCGTTCTCATTGCTGAGCTCTTTTATGATTGCATGACAAAACGATATCCTCGTATTTGCCTTTTTAATATCTCCGTTTGCGCAGGATATTTCATTTTGTGCCTTTCGTAATTCAGCACGCATACTCTCCAACAATTCTTTATTGGACAGTTTCTTTAGGACTTCCATTAATGGATCCTCTCTGTGTCAAGTATTTATGCTGGGCCCAATTGCCCAGCATAATTAACCATCTTATGTTACGGTGTAGCTTCCTGTTACTGTTAAGGTAAACGGTGAAACCCAAACTGGGCTGTCCGCTGATACTACTGGTACAAGACCAGTAAAGTATCCATCACCTGTAATTGTCTTACCAACTGTACCATCACTGTTGTCACCCAAGTAGAGTGAAAAACTAGTTAGTCGCTTTGTATCTGACAAGCCGAAGATGCCGATGAATTCGACGCCGTCTGCTGTGCTTAGTCCGAAGAATGAATCTTCTTCTAATACAAGGTTCCCACTAAGTGAGTTTGTTGCTGTTGTCGCAATCTGAAGCTTTGCAGATTCATCAAGCTGTGTCCAACTGAATACATCATTTGCTGCAGACATCGAAATGTCCTGTATTGCTGGGACCACCATCGGATCATTTGCGCCACCAGATCCAGCGGTTAGTAAATCGTCACCACCGTCTTCTGCTGTAAGTGTTAGGGTCATTTCGACGCCGGTAACACCTGGTGCTGGGTAAATATAACTCATTTCTTAAGTCTCCTATTATGAATTAATAATTAGCTTAAAGTTAATCGCACGAGGCAACTAGTTGTGTTAGGCTAATAGCGAATGTTGATACTAAAGCATCTTCGACATAGTCTGTTACAATGTCCGTTACTCTTGCTGTTTGCCCAGCAAAGGCAGCGTCACTGTTTACATCCTTAATCATTGTTACTAAAGCATCATAATTCGTGTGTATTGTTTTCGCGTCTGAGGATACAAAGACTTCAACTGTGCTAACTTCGTTAGCAAAGCCTAAGCCATCTAGCGTATCCAATAAAGGTTCCTGCTCGACTTGATCGAGACTAGTGTAAACAACATTTTTATTTTTCACATACAATGGAACATTACTCGAAGTCCATGGTAACTCATCTGTTACTGTAAACCCGGTCACAATGTTTGCTTCCAAGTATGCAATTATGTCGTCTCTCATTATCTAATCCTCACCATGCGCACCGTATCGTAAAGGTCGATTCCTTGGAACTTCTCATTGGAATCGACAGTGCCGTCTCCATCAAAGTCGTACCAGTCCCATCGCTTAATTAAATCACCAAACAAGCCGTTAAACTTGTTATGGTAATAATCAATTTTAGCATAGGTGGAATCTTCTTCCAGTCCAAAGTTTGCAGTCCTAGGCAAGATATATTCGTACAGGGCACCGTAGACACATAAGTCCGTAAAATCATCCGTACTTGAAATAATCAAGTTTGGATTCACATCCGGTATGTCTACGGCTGCTGTACCGCTTGACCGACTTAGGTAATAATTAACCCATTCGTCGGTCGCGCTTATCTTGGTTAAGATACGGGCTGTTTCCCGTATACAAAAGTCCGTTACTATCTCGTCAGTAAGCCCATTGTTCGCTTCAAATAATCGCTGATCAATTAATTGGACATCTGTTTCGTCCGCAAAACTGATAACTACATCTTCTGCATTATTAAACCAGGGCATTATAAACCTCCGATTAAGATACGATTGAGCTGTCCATCCACACTTCGACGCCGTAAGAGTCTTCCAACTCACCAACACCATATGCAGAAGTTGCAACAAGCTCAGTAGCACGAAGTGAAGCATCGCGTTGCAGTTCGATAGTGATATCGTTCTGTACCGCTAAGCCAAGTGCATCCTGGTGGAATACTGCGCCCTTGCTGTCGCCTGCAGTGGAAACAATGTTTGCACTTTCGAAGACAGGTACGCCTGCTAGCATTCCGACATAGCCGTTAACCATTGCAGTGTTCTGTACATCACCGCCCGCAGGGTTTGCGAAGGTGTTTGTAAGATCATCCTTAAGGTCGTATGCAATTTCAGGGTGGATAACGCAATATACATTACCAACGACTACGCTGTTCGCGCGAAGTTGTGCAACTGCATTAAAGATTGCTGCCGCTGTAAGAGCTGAAGTACCGTCGCCTACGACAGTTGAGAAACCGTCAAATAGTGCGCATAGGTCAGCATCTTGCTTACGAGCAATTGCTTCGCCGAATAAACGGCCTACATCTGCAACTACATTAGAAGCAGTGCTGCGAGCAGCCATGTCTGTAATAGTTGTCATAATACCAACTTCAGAGATTGTTAATACAGCCTCTGTGGTAGATACGGCTGTGTTAGCTAGGTCAGTGCCTTCTGCTACTGCTGCCGCTGTTTGTCGTGCGTACTTAGGTACATTAACTGTAGTACCACCACCAAGAGGTGCGGTATAGTTCTTAACCAGGTTGCGCATCAATGAAGTTTCCTCAGCGATAAACATTGCTTCAGATATAATCTTCGGAAGTAAGTCGTCTAAGGTAGTTGTTGTGCTTTCGTTTGCCATGTTATATGTCCTCCAGGACTAAAATTAAGCTATTCCGTGCTTCACACGATATTTCGCGTATGCTGCTCGGTATTTAGGATCCGACATTTTTGTAGGATCTATGTTGTCGTAATCAAATTCAGTACTTGTTGTGGTATCGTGACTACTGTTTGAATTTGTTGTTGATTTAGTTGGTGCCACGAAATGGGCATTTGCATTTAAGAATTCTGAAACTAATTCATCAACAGTAAATAGCGATCCACTGTCATTGTACCTAGGCGCTTTCGCACTATCTATGACTTGGACTTCTCCACTTTCGGTTAGTGTAACTTTATCTGCTAGTAGGTCGCGAACTTGCTCCGGATTAATGGAACGGTGCTTTGCGGCTGCATTAAGCAAAGGTGTGTTAATTGAATAACCTCTTATGGTTTCTTTTTGTGCGAGTATGATCGCGTCTTTCTTTCCAACCACTTCGCTTAAAGTTTTCTCGAAATTACCTTTGGCAATATCTTCTTCTTGTTGGCGTGTTTCTGCATCCGTAACTAATGTTCGTAATGTTTCAACATCTCCTAATCCTTCATACTTCTTTGCAGCTTTTGTTTCTGCATTGGTGCGGGCTTTAGTCATCATGACATCAAGCTCTGCTTGAGTATAAGTTTTTGGTGTGGTGTCCTGATTATTGTTTGTATTGGACGCATCAGTGTTGTCCTGGTCTTCTAATGATGTATCGGTCATTTTCCGTATCCTCTGTTAGAGTGAAATAGCTACACACTGTAGAGTATGTAACTATTTAGTAAATTACTGTTCGTTTCCAGGATTTTCTGGCGTTCCCAGTATAATTTCCGCGTCATCACCAAACAATTCAACCACTTTACGGTCGATTAGTTGATGGACTTTCGGATCTGTTGCTGCACTCTTAGCCGTAACTAATTGCGCAAACTCGTTTTTGAGATCTTGGATGTTAAATGATCCAGGATACTCGATTGTGCCCCCAAATGCTTTTTCTTCATATAAAGCAAATAGGCGCCAAATTTGTTCTTCTGCTAATTCTAGGTTGTTAGCTTTGTCTGACAGGCGAGCGTTAAGCAATTGGAATTCAGTTTCCATTGCCACTCCAGAAAGTGTACGGACTTCTGTTGCACGAACGGCGCCAGTATTAGCCATTTTGTCAATAGCTGTGACAGACTTTTCAATAACCTTAAGGACGGCGTCAATTGGAGCTCCATCGTATACAAGCATGAACGGCTTCAACTGTGGATCCATGTTTTCTGGCATTGCAATTATTGCACCAGCGCCACTACCAGCCTTCTCTAAGGTGTCCACTGTGGCGACTAAGCTAGGGTGCCCTTCTAATCTAATCCCTTGTTCCATTTCACTGTTTAGGTTATAGATTAATCGTTGTTCGTCCGCTATGTCGTTAATGTCACTAAGGCCAATTCCCCTAATTGGAGAGCGTTGGTTATAGGCTATGACAGCTGGGATTGTTCCTAATCCATTTTCTTCAACAAGGTCAGCAACGATTTCGTCTTCATCCTTGTCTATGGTTACAGTACGAACAAAATCTGGAGTCCATTCCTTAAGGGTAATTTGGGATCCGCGCACGCCTTCTATGTATTTGAAATATGTCAATACATAAAGTCCATTCTCCTGTCTAGTCCATGCCCAGTCTGTTACGCTTAGTGGCGTCAGCAAATTAATATAGGGTCTTACATCTTGGGCCAGTTCGTCAGCTCGTGTGCCAGCGTTTGTGTTAGGCTTGACTAGAACTGTCCAAACATGTCCAAACACTGATGACCAGGTTGCGACATCTTTCATAAAGTTATCTAGGGAGCGCCCATCAAAGTCTGCATCAGCTAAGAATGGATTGGTTTCGTCTTCCGTTAAGTTCACAAATGTTCTTGTTGGACTTACACGGAATAGGAAACTGTTGTAGACGGATATAACGCTGGCACAATGATTGTCTAGTGGTGTCACTAGTAGGCGCTGGTTATATTCGGCGGATGTTTCGTTAGTGTAATTAGTAAGGTATCCTGCTTTGCGGTAAACTTGTCCGCCCAGGTAAGAGTCCTGCATATATTGCCAAACTGCTTTGTTGTCTGTGTAGAGTGCATTGACTGCTAGTAAGTTGTCTATTTCTGAATTGGCCATGATGTTATCCTATATTGTGTGCCCATCGTTTCGGGGTCTCTCGGTTCTCTGTGCGTTTCATTGTGACTGGAAATTCGTAGTCAATAAAATATCGTGTCGCATCTGTGATATGGTCAAAGCCAGAGTCTTTATCGGGAACCGTTGTCCCGGGCTTATAATTGTGTCTCAGCAAGCTATTTATTAATTGCTTGCAATTTGGATCTACTAGGAAAGTCCGGTCCCCTAGGCTGTTGCATAGTTTACTGTTGACAGCATTTACACCGTCGCGAACAGGGTTGTGTCTATGTGGAGCATTCACTTTGTATCCTGCGTTCTGCATGATCTTCAAGTCTGTGGTCCCGCCCGCGCTTGTCTTCCTTTGGCGAGATGCTGGGTCCGGATATGTAATGTGGCGACTATGTGGATAGCGGTTGTCAAGCTCATCACATGCTTCCTGCGTGTTACTACCGTATATTAATATTTCGTCTATGGCATGACAGATCTCTAGCTTCGTGGATCTCTTCTCCATGCGCTTAGTGGATTCATCGTACTCCTCCCAATTCTTCATGATGTCGTACCTGGTGAAGATGACAACGGACATTGGGTCTATGTTAAAGTCCCAACCAGAAAATAAAATTGAAGGTGTTTGTGAGCGGGCCGGCGTGTAGTAGGGCACGACATTTTCTTGTTGATCAAAATTATACCAAACTCGATTACCGCTCGTAACAAAGTCTGCATTATGCTCTTGGTTAAATGTTCTTTCATCTTGGGTAGCCATTAAGTCTTCAATTTCAGATTGCGGTACGAAGCCTCCTTCCATCGAGGTGTACTTAAATGATTCCCAGTTCTTCTTAGTCTGTTCGTTAAGGAATAAATCGTAGCTCCAGTTGCCGGTACCTCTTGGTGTTCCTATAAACAGAGCGGCGCCATTCTTGTCAGCTAAAGTAGGTCTTAGCACTTCATAAAATGCTTCTGGTTGGATGTCAGCGAACTCATCCATTACGATAAAGTTCAAGCCAACTCCTCGAAGGCTGTCTGGATTGTCTGCACCCTTAAGGCATATGCGGCTTCCGTTCTTCAATGTAATGGTCAGTTCACTTTCGTTTATCTTCTCTATCCAATGTAGGCTCCTTAGTTTATCTTTAAGTGGACGCCACACAACTTCTTTGGATTGTCTATAGCTTGGACTAATGTACCAGATCTCGCTGTTAGGCATTGCTGCATTCTTACATATCTCTCTTATCGCTAATATAGTCTTGCCGAACCTTCGTCCACATATCGCTACGCGGAAGCGAGCATTTGATTGGGCTATTGTTTGTTGTGGAATACTAAGAGGCATTGATCATTCCCAGCAAGGTAAAGCCCAAGAAGGATACAAGGATAACGGATAGGGTGATCCAGTTTGTCTTTAACCATTTCATACATGGGCACCCGCTAATATTATAACACCATTAACTAGGTGTGTCAACGGTTGTAGGAGGTAGACAGGGTTATTCATATATGTTATAATTAACTGACGGCTCCGTCATCGTCTTCTTCGCGAATCAATTTTACTCTAAGAAGCTGTCGTTGGTTTAAATTCTCGTACCGTTTTCCGTACGCTGCCACAACCAATTCTTCTATCATGGCCGATGCATGGTTTTCATCTTCATATACTTTGGGCTTGATGTTACTCATCATCCTGTTCCTCGGTTGGGTCTATACTGTGATCTTCAAAGTCATCGTTCCATACTAGCGGAGTTTCGGTATCTATGATTACTTCTGTTTGTGGTTTGCCTATGATACGATCGTATACGGCCATATATGCTTGAGGGTCGCCCTTCAATGCTGCCTTAGCTAAGACGGCTGCTCCAGCATTATTGAGTGCTGCCAACCAATGTGCCTCTTGCTGTTCAACAATTATTTGCATGGACTTCTTCATGGACTTCTTGACGGCGCGTTTTATTTTGTGTGCTTCAAGTTGTTCCGGGGTGAGGCTCTTGATATAATCGGCGTATGGTGAGTCGCCAGGCTTCCACATATTCTTAGGCATGGTAGGTCCTCGAGGGTCCGAAAAAGCTTTTTAAAACTGGTCCACTATGTGAAAAATCTGGCTGCGTCAACATTTCTTCGTGTTTCATCACTATGTTCTTCGTTTTCATCCTTATTCCTCCTTGTTGCCACTATGAAGATCATCAAGTTCTTCATCTGTCATCTCTGAGGCTTCAATCAATGCTCTAGCAGTCTCGGAGGTAATAAATAGATCAGGCCATTCAGGGAGAGCAGGTAGATCAATATCGGTGGGTGCTTCGTCGTTGGATTCTTGCATAATAACTATTTATGCTCGAACAGAGTGCGTTATATTATATTTGAATGATTTAGGGAATGATTTAGGGAGTTATTAAGGATTATCGTCATCGAAAGTTAAGTTATCTAAGTCATCTAGTTCAATAGTTGCTTCTATAGTGTCAATTACATCGTTAATGTGATCTTGCAATGCTAGGTACTTAAAGTTCCATTGGATTACTTCATCGCTATTAATCCATTTAGTCCATCTTTCGTATTGTACATAAGATTCGTGTAGGGTTGCCATTGCTCCTGCTAATCGTCTACTAAAGACATCCCATGGTTCTAATACAGGGCTTCCGCGGTTCGAGTATTGCATAGCAGTAATACTCAATACACTAGGAGCGGGCATATGATAAACTTTTCCGTTTTGTCTCCATGGCAATAACAAGACTCTGTCTTTAACAATTATATCGTATATTACAGGGCCAGGAAGATAGGTTGGTTGTACATTAAAAATTGCATCCTCAAATAATTGATAAGGGACAGGGAGTTTATCTTCGTTAGTTAGTTCATTCTCGGGCATTGTTGTTCTCGTCGTAATATCCGTATAAGTGCTCATGCAGGAGAGTATGTCTATTAAGTTCCCATTCTTCTTCAGTCATATTAAAGGCAGGGTATCCTTCGTGATTCTCGTTCCTGTACACTAAGAAGCTGTACTCATCCATTTTATTCTTTTTGAGTTTCTTCGGCTTGGAGAAACTAGCCGGGATGGGCTGCATTGTGGGCTTGGATTTCTTTTGTATTTTATTAGGCTTGGGGGCGCTAGGAGCGACAGTTGCCTTCTTCGGTGGAGGCAGTGATACTAGGGAGTCTCCGTCTTTCCAATATGTGTAGTTCTGGAATCGTTCGCTATTAATCTTAATGCGGATTTGGGCATCACCTATTCCAAGTTCTCTGCTTGCGACCGCTGCATTTTTATATAGTACGCTGTCTACTAGGACCTGTTGCTGTTGTACTTTCTTTTGTCTAACTTTCTTAATAGGGCCAGGAGCAGATACTAGGGAGTCTCCTTCTTGCCAAAAGGTGAAATTAGGAAAGTTCGGGTTACCCATTCTGCAATGCAAGCAAGGATATGATAGATCGAGGACTTCTGCTGCGCTGCCCATATTATCGTAAAGTACGCTGTCTATTAAGACTTGCTTTTGATTTGGGCGGACTCGTTTTGGATTTGGGACAACATTAATTACATCTCCGTCTTCGTAATACATCCAGTTTGGGAATGTGTCTTGTAATATCCTGTTATGGATAGCTGCGGGTGTTTTGCCGGTTGCTATTCCTGCTTCCTTAGATGATGCGTATACTATTCCTTCGCCAAGTACCTTCTTCTTTTTATTCATCTTCGTTGCCAACAATTTGGACTTCGGCGCCTTCGTTGTCCTCATCGGGCTCAACGCAATATTTGCATCCGGGGTCCATGCCTTCACAATATTTACAATCTAAGTCCATGAAATCTTCTTCTGTAATGGGTTCATCGATTGTGGTTACCTGTACATAAAATCCGTCGCTGGATAGCCTAGTGCTTAGGTTTCCTTTATTCTCTTCTTCGGATATGTACTTTGTAATGTCTTGGTTGCCGCGGGTTGCTATGCGGACTCGGACTGTTCCATTTTGTTCTAATAGGTGCTTTAGTTCTTGTAGTTTCATTCTTTGTTCTCCAGTGTTTTAAGTTCATCCGTTAGTGCTTTGTGATTTGCAGCTTCAATGTCAATATTCCTGTCCCAAGTTATTATGGACTTTTGTGTTCGCTGCAGGGTGACTTGTAATTTATGCCTTTTGAGCTTAATCTTCTTCATTTCTCTATTTGAAGTTTTAATATATTTGTTAAGGGCAGCAATTCTATTTAAGCGATTATTCTCTTCTTGCCATGCTGGGTCTCTGTTACCAACTTTAATATACTTGTATTTGCTCGTTGCATTAGCAGGATCTACATAAGTCCAATTTGGGTAGTCTTCGTTGCCGCAAGCTCTGTATCTAATCATGCTCGGAGATACGCCTAATGCCATGGCGGCTTTGTTTTGGGATTCGTAAGTTACTCCGTTAATAATAACTTCCTTGCTGGATATTGCGTGGCCATCGCCGTGTTTAATTGGCTTCCTGCTTGTTACAGGGGGCGCATTAAGGGGGCGCACTCTCCTGCCTTTGCGGGATGTTATTTCGATGTTATCAAGTTGCCATGGGTATAATGCGTCGATCCGTGTCATGCGGTATTTTCCTTTACCTCTTCCTCTTTGATCCCATTTGCCGGATTCATCCCAACATGCTGTCCACTCTTCAAGTGTTATTGCCCAGGCCTCATTTCGATAATCTGCTTGTGCTTTTTGTTGGTTGTATCTGTAATGCGGGGACTCTAGGTTCCTTCCGTAATTACTTGGTGCTCTTGACATTCTGTTTCTCCTTCTTATATTTTGCTCTTGCGCGTTTATTTTTGCGCAGGCGTTTTTCGTCTTCTGTTTTATGGGTATAGTAGATTGGGTTGCTACTGTAATCAGCTTCCAAATAGAGGAATGCATTTTGTAGGAAAGCTCCTAATCTATTTTCGGTGCTAAGTTCCTTTCCCATGCTCTTAATGTAGTTTTCGATCTTCCCTAATAAAATATTGCAGTCCTTATGCAGGGTTCCTCTAACATATCCTGTTTTATGACAGTGATCTAAATGCGGATTGTTCTTAATGGGTTGCTTGCATAATGCGCAAACATCTCCTTGCTGTTTATAAAATAAATTCCGAGAAAAGACAGCGGTCTTTTGTGTTAACTTCATTTTTGCGCGTCTAACTTAGATTGTATTTTTCTAAATAGCGGTGTATCCGGTAAATTGGGGTTAGGAGGAGGGGGTTGGGCTTCCTTTGTGAGGATCAAGTCCCATGGGGTTCCTTTGAACATGCGATTCCAACGCGACAGCATTCCGCTTGGAATATCCTTTCCAGAAATTATTTGGCGGGTGAGATCAGTGACAATAGACATCATGGAGTAATTAGCTTGCTTGCCTTGCCTAGGAAATCCTTTAAAGGGTTCGCCTATCCATGCATATGTTATTGGGTCTTCTCTTTGTACTTTATCAATTGCCTCTAACACAGATGCAATGTGCAATCGCGCATGGCCCATGTTCTCCTTCGATAGTCTGAAATATGTGGTGCAAAAATTGTTTCCGGGTCTTGGGTCCATTACCTTTGCATTGTCGTATTGTAGCTTCATTAGTTTTTAGTCTCCTTCATGCATGTATTTATACTCGTATTGCGACCCGAAAAGATTTTAATCCTCATTTGCAAACTGAGGATAGCGGATCCGGTGAGGATTGTTTTTAGCCATTATGATGAAAAGCATTAAAGTAGATCACCTTAGTCTGTTTAATGCTACGCATTCAACTACTTCTTCACAAACAATCATTTCGCATTCGCTCAATAATAGTTTATTTCGCAGTGGTTTTAACTTTTGTTTTTAGAAAGAACTTGAATAATGTTTTAATGAATACTTTAAAGAATAACTTGCTTAAGGAGAGGAAGTCATACAATGGCTTGTATTTCAAGCCACAGTATCAAAAAGGTCTTGCTTTAGGTCTTTCATCATTTAGTTTGCAAAGCTATACGCAGGGGTGGTTGGTGGTCTCCCTTTAATGCCCGGTGTTATCAACGCTGTCGCTATAAACAACTCTAACAAAGTTTATAGTCGGTCATCCTTATCTAGCCTCTCGGCCCCAATTGGATTCATGATAGAAATATTTTTTATAGTCAGCCTCTAACTATGCTGACAGATTGGTGATATTGTCTCCTCGACAATACACAGGGGGTTCTTTTATACTGATCGTTACTAAGGGAGATTTTATCGCTTGCCTTTTCGGTTCACAGTTTGCTAGCATCTGAGCATAAATTTGGCGGGCGATGTTCAACTTTTCTGAAGTTTACTAATCTAAAATGGAGCCTGTCATTGAAGGGAATATCCCTGTGCTTGGAGGATGCGTCATCTACTTTACATCACACAGGGAATTCTTTGTTAAATCGGTGGGGTGTTTGTAGATGATTATGTAGCGAACCGCTCCAAACAGTTATTCATGCTACATTGTTATTTATCCGAAGTGATTGACACCGCAGATATTTCTTCCATTAAAAACCCTGCTAGAAAATTAGAGTAAACTAGCAGGGACTATTAGGAATTTACTTATGTCATAAACAAGTAAAAATTTTAAAGGTACCTACAATGGCATTAGTGGGTACACTTTTATTTATGACTCGAACAGTATGCCCAAAATAATAGGTTGACCTATTGCTAAAAACCCTGTAATATGTGTAACATATTAAACAACAGCAAGGCACACGATATGAAGAACCCAGATGTAACATTAGTTAAAGTCCCGAAGACCAAAAAGGATCCCTCGGTTATTGACAGCATCGTTGCTACCTTAACAGGTAAAACTTCAGAGCGTTTTACAAAGATTGCAACGCGGTATGCTCGCGCAAAGCGCATCGAGAAGATGCTCTCCAAAGAGCGTGTTTTGTTAAATGCGCAGGTTAAGGAAATGGGAGACGAGCTGTTTACCAAGCGTCATCACATTTACACTCGCGTGGTCGACACTGCGACAATGATTTTTAAGTTCAGCAAAGCAGGCGAATCCACTTGTACCACTTTCGACAAGGATGCGTATATCCTGCAGTTGGAGAAGGCTTCTAAAAAGACTGAGAAGCAACTCGCTGCAATGCGCAAGAAGCTGGAGACTACTAGCACTTCAAAAGTTGATTCCAAATTGCTTACTCCTAAGGAGAAGGCACTTGTCTAAAATATTAACAACTGAAAGACTTACAGAACATCACCCCGGCGCCCTGCAGGAATTGCAGGAGCGTTGGTTCCACATGCGATACGGTGATGTCTTTTATTGGGAATTAACTGGCCGGACTTTTGCTAAGGTGGGCAAGGGCTGGCGCGAATTGGAAATGATACAGAGGCAAGAATGAAACACTTGTGGATATTACTCGTTTTATTATTTGTGTTATCTGCCTTCGCACCTAATCCGTGCTATCCTGCAGAATCCGCTACAGACTGGAGTTGGATGCACAGCAAAGAATATTATGTCCAAAAGGACAAGAACTACCAACAAGATCGCAAAGCATTGGAAGCCAACCAGCGCGACCTAGGCGAAAAACACGACTACGATTATACACGATAAGATTGTAGATTAACTAAGGAGAAATATAATGGCGACACGAATAGGTAATTTTCTAATTTTCGTTTTATTATCGATTATTACAATCGGGCTTTATCCAATTTACTTTTGGGTTACCCTCACTAAGGAACGAAATGAATTGCTTGAGAAAATCTTAATACAGGTAAGCAAATAGTAGCAATTGGCAAGCGGACGATTAGCAGCAGGCGGGTTCATCCTCGCCGCTCAGACAACCTGGCCCCATTGTTTGCTGTGAAGGGGCTTTTTAATGACTAATCGTCCTCACAGTCCTCGCGCCATTCCGGCCAGTCATCGCTTGCAATCCTGTTGCACATCATAACATAATCCATTCCTGTTTCAATTGCAGCTTCCTTCCTATTTTCAAAATAGTTTCCTTCAATGCAGATCCTTGCATTTCGCTTTGCGTAAAATGCGTCTCTCATGTCGTGCAAATAGTTTGGGCAGTCTTCATCAAACGCGGCTGTGCTGTTTATTTGAAATTGCTTTTTCTTCAAGATAGCTTTTGGCGACTTGGACAAATCAAAAGTAGCTTGGCTTCCTCTGTACAAATGTCTAGGTGGTATCAATCTTCCGTTTTTGTCTTTCATACTGTACTTAGTCCCGACATCACGAGGTGGATTTATTATTGAGAATTGCAACAAAAATGGTTAAATTAGGTCCTTTCCGACCATTTTCCTTTGCTAAAGGTACAGGTTATTTTTACCATGTATGTTGATGTGCTTTTAAGAAAGTGGAGTGTAAAGTGGTGGGTTTAATGCTCAAGAAAAAACCCTGCTGTTGACAGGGTTTAATCCAATTGATATCAAAGAAGTGCCTTAAAGTTTGTATATGTTATGTTCAATTGTAAGTAAAAGTATTTAGTCCTTTGGGTTTAATGACACTCTTTGTGATGCTCATAATAGTCATCAGCGAATTCAGCCATCTTGTCTAAGTGCAATTCAATTTTGGCTTGATAGGCATCTTGCTCATTGCCTTCAACTGTCTCGTCAATTATCCAAAGCAAAAGCAAAGCGGCAATTAAAAAAGTGCCGATGATTGATACAATAGTTTTTAATGCATCTTGGCTTATCATGTTAGTAACTCTTGTAATATTGGTAGGAGTTGGATCAACGCAATTGCTCCGAGCACGCCGTACATTATTCTTTCAACTAGGCGAAGACGATTGTCTGCTTTATCAAGTCTAATTTCGTGCGTATGTAATATTTCGCGAATGGCTTTTAGTTCGCCTTGTATTAATCCATCTTCGTATGTTAGTTTATCGGTCATTATATTGGGTACCTGATTATTAATCCTATTTGGCCTGCAGAGTTAATAAATGAGTTGTACCATTTAATATTGTCTGCTGCTCTGCGTTTGAATTCGTTGGCCATTATGCTGCATCTATTCCAATTTTCAAAACTCCCATGTCGCCCGAGCCTGTACCTGTGTACGCGGTTTGATCATCATACGCCATATTGTAATTAAATATTGAAGCGCCCGAAATATAATATGTGGTGTTGGTGCAAGTATTTGAATATACGAATGTTCCCGGGCCACCGGTAATAGCGTTTCTATAAAGGCCAGTACCCATTGTGAATACCATCCCGCCATCGTTAACATCGGATGCTAATACCGGTGGAGTTTTATTACTAGAATACGCCCATTGGATGTTATCTAGGGTCGCGCCCTCGAGACGATATACAACACTGCGATGACCAAACCCGCCAAATGTAAATGTTGTGTCCGGTGTTCCGCTAACATATTCTAAAGTATATACTGACATTTGGCCATCTCCGCTAATACCTTGTTGTTTCAGCAAAGTCCATCCAGACAAATTTGATATTGCTGTTGAAGAGCTAGTTGAAATCATAGCCACTAATAAATCGCCGGCAACATATCCTGCAGGTAATATAAATGAGTCTGTGGTGTCTGGGGTGTTGGTCCGGCAATATGCGTCGGTACCGGGAGTGTGATATATTATCTCCCCTCCGCCCGCAGCTGGAAAGCTTCCTGCTGTTATTCCTGGTATCATTTAATCATCTCCATTACGCTGTTGGTGGAGCATCAGCCCCTTCAAGTGTTCCTACACTAGTGGTGAAGTCTCCACCAGATCCTTCGTTCTTCAAGTCATTTGCAATGTTTCCGCGCCAATATAATTCTGGCTGCTCGCCTGTAGGGGTTGAACCATCACTGCCTAAATCAACTGCATTGCCTGATCCGTCAATAAACTTTTCTCTATTTGCTTGAACACTCAAATCAACTGCGGTTCCACGCAGTAGCCACAGTTCACTTATGCACCCGTCCATATCATAAGCACCGCTCGGTGGTCGACCACCGATACTGGCCGTGTCGTCGATGGCAAAGTCTATAACCCCGCTTGTATTGGTTGTGACCACCAAAGTTTCCGACACACCATCAACATAGCAAACTGGAGTACCAGCATCCCACGATAATAAATAATGATGCCATGCTTGATCTGTACGATTGAAAAGGATTGTAGTTTCCATTCTTATAACTTCTGTGTTATCGGACTCTTCGGCCCTTATTTCTATTTTGTCGACACCATTTAGTCGACACATAAAAGCGTTGGACCCGATACTCGAGTTTTCGCATGCGAATATAAGAGCCGCGTTTGTGTCCGAGTGCGAAGACCACCAAAACGACATTGTAAACTTGTTGCTTCCAGAAGCAAACACTGCCGAACTCTTGGCTACATAATCGTCAAGCGTAAATCTTATAGCCGTTGTTTCAAAACTCGGAACTTCTATAGGCGCCAGTTGTATTGCTTTAATTGCCGCCACGCTTCCTAGTAACATTATGCTGCCACCAAATTGCCCATCAATGTCCAAGTTGTGCTTGTCATCTTAATGGCTGTCGCTGTTGCATACTGTCCGTTTAGAACTTTTGTTAAGTTTGCATTTACATTTAGTGTGTCAGTTGTAATTGCCACAGTAGTCGCGCCCGCCCCAAGTTGTTGGAAGTGGATTTGTGTGCCAACAGGATAAGCAATGCTTGAGTTAGCTGGCAATGTAACAGTGTTCGCGCTTGCGTTATTCATTGTTACCATTTGTCCAGAATCTTCTAATGCAAAAGCTGTATAAGTTGTGCCGGTTTCATCTTGTAAATCAAGCTCTAAGGGCTGGAAGTCTCCAGCAGCAACTAATCCACCAACCAATACCCAACTTGTGCTAGTGATCTTTACTGCGGTTGCAACAGAATATTGTCCTGCCATAACCGCAGTTGATCCTGCATTCACATTTAGTGTGTCAGTTGTAATTCCAATTGTGACAACACCTGCGCCCAACTGTTCAAAGTGCAACTTAGTTCCTACTGGATATGCAACAGATGCATTGGCTGGGATTGTCATAGTAATTGCGGATGCATTGTCCAATGTGATTACTTTATCTGCGTCTGCTAGGACTGATGTATAAGTTGTGCCAGTTTGAGTGTTAATTGAAAACGGATATGTAATATCAGAAATTTCAAATCCCTGCCCATCTAAATCACCACCTAATTGAGGAGTGGTGTCTTCAACGACATTTTGTAATGCAGAGCTTATATCAGCAAGATCAACATCCGCGTCGGGCATTGTGATAGTTCGTGTTGTTGCTGTTGAAATACCAGATGCTTGGAATGCAATTTCTTTTGTAAGGTCGCCTTCGTCTTGAATTCTGAAAACATTATCAATAAATTCATTTGAAGCACCACCACCTCCACCAGATCCGCTAGCAGTTTGTGGATAGAAGCCACGCAGGTCATAGTTTTGTTCGATTGTGTATGTGCCACCAGCTTCAGATATTGTTAACCGAGCAATTAAGAAACCAGTGCCTTTAAATTCACTTGGGATTGCATAAATTGCTGTTGAGTCTAAATCAAGTGTTGCTTGATCGCCATTATCATTTGCATATGCGCCATCAGGCAAGTTGCAGTACAGTTGGCAATCCCCAGCGTCTTCACTCACAACACCCCAAATTACAAGGTTATAAAAGTCGGTGCTGGACCCGCCTAGGGCTGTGCCATTTGCATCTTGGCTTACAAATGTTTGTGTTAAATCAGTTGCTCGCAAATAGGCAGTAGTTGGATCATTTACAATGTAAACATGAGAGCCAGTTGATGTGTCGAACGCAGGCATTGCGTGCTCGTGCAATTGATATATGACACCTGTAGTTGTTGCAATGTCTAATGTGGATGCGCCACCTGCAGGTGTTAATGCACAGCCAGAAACCCATGTTGCAGCTTGATTTCTAATCCATGCATTAAGGTGCGACAGGTGACCTTGGCCATCTGAGCTCTGGGTGTGATCTGTCCATGCATGAACTTTATATGCGCCATCAGTTTGTAGTGATGCTGCGCTTTGACAGTAAACTGTTGCTACTGCCGCGTGTTCCGCAGCTGGCCATCCTGAAGTAGATGCTGTTAATGTTTTGTTGCTTTGTAATACATAAACATAATTAATCTGCGGTGAAATATCCGAGCCAGCTGTTAATGTAACTGTGTCGGCCGGAGTACAATCCCAAGTGTACACACCATCGCTGAATACAATACGAATATCGCCGGTGCCTGATTTCTCAACATCTAAAGTAATTACTGTTCCGTTGGAAGTAATATCAACATCCGGTGAATCTAAGCAGGTGCCATTGTGCGTTTGAATAACATCTGTTGCATCTGTATCGAACTCTGCAATACCAATATTTGTAATTGTGTTTGTAGTTGCGTCAATTGACTTGTTGGTTAATGTGTCTGTAGAGCTGATTGTAATATAAGAACCTAGGTCACTAATATCCGCTTCAACTAAAGCTCTGCTTACCCAACTTGCGCCATTCGCTGCTAATACATTCTTGTCCGTTGGAGTAGATGTGCTTACATCTGTTAAATCTATAAGCTCGGTTGCGCTTGCATATAATAGTAACCAACCACATTCTTTGTTATTAACAGGCAACGAGTTAGAGTCGTTGACCGTTACAACAAATGTAAACCAACCAGTATTGTCTGTAACGCTGGTAATAGTAAACAATGCATTGTTAGCAGAGTCATCGCCTTGCTGGATGTATAATTCATCGCCTGCAGTTAACGAATTAAGAATTGTGCTCGCATCATTGCCTGCGTTTGTTTGATCATTTACATAAATTTCTGTAACTGACGCAGGTGTTGCATTGTTGTATCTAAACTTAGAAGAACCAGGATCACCAGTTGTAGTTGTAGTGCTAAATTTCCATGAGATCTGTACAGATTGTCCTGCACTAGCGCCATCGGCCCAGGCTAGTTGCCCCGATCCGTCTGTCTTTAAGAAATAATCAACTGTGCCATCAGCTTGCGGCCATTTCAAACCGTCAAGTATTAGGTCTCCGGTTGTGTCTGGTGTGATTGCAATGTCGCCAGCAGATGCAGAAACAATGCTATTTCCGTTTACATCCAAACTGCCACCCAATTGTGGAGTTGTGTCTTCTATAATATCTTCTAAGTAAGTTCCGAAATCACTAATGTCTCCTTCAACGAGGTATCGAGTAGTAAATTGTGATCCACCACCTATTAATACTTTGCCAACTGTTGGATCTGTAAAAACAACATCAGTAAGATCGACTAGCTCTGTTACATTAACTATAGCATCCCAGCTTGTTCCATTGTAAACATTCATCTGTTTAGTTGTGGAATCCCAAACTAAAGCCGCTTCAAGATCACCTACACTGCCACCGGATATTTGGGCTGTTGTCCAATCTGGCAATACATATGCTTTTCCTGTACCTGTTAAATGTAGTTTACCATTATCCTTAAGGGTCATGTTAAAAGTTTGGTAGCCAGCCATGAAACTATTGGAGGTGCTATTTGATAAATTATAGCCGATTGTTGTAGCATAATTTCCAGTTGATGATGTACTATTACCAATTGCGACAGAACCTGTCCCAGTGGAGTCGGCACCTTTGCCGATTGTCATTGAACTTTGTCCTGGTGGAGTTGCATCATTTGTATCGGCGCCAATTGCGATTACAGATGAGTTAGTTCCTGCGTCTGCATTCTTTCCAATTGCAATGCTATCGGTACCACCTGCAATCGCAGTTTCGCCGATTGAAATTGCATCCGTTCCTGCTGCTGTTGGCAGTGTTCCTGCAGAATTAATAACAATATAATCTGTACCGTTGTGATTTAAATCACTAATTTGGGATTCAGTAATACTTAATGCTGCTTGGTGTTGTGTAACGCTTCCTTCAGTAATATTTGCGTTTGGCACATTCGCCCATGTAACAGATGCTGTTAGATCATTTACTTCTGCTGTTAGATAACTTTGTAAATCACTTATGTCAGCTTCTACTAAAGCGCGAGATTCGAAGTCAACACCATCTGCAACAAGGACAAATTTGTCTGTTGGTGTGCTTGTGTTTACATCACTAAGGTCGCTTAATTCAGTTGTTATAGCTGCAAGCGTTTCTGCCTGCCAACCATTAGTTGTGTCAAATATAAGTGCCTGACCATCTGTTGGAGTCATAGAAGAATAAACATCAGACAAGTCCTCAATGGATTCAGCAGTAATGTCTTGCAAGGCACTTGTTGCTAAGTCGCCTTCTGCTCCTGTTGCATAATCACTTTCAGTGAAATCACTAATTTGAGATTTTGTAATTGAGATACTTCCTTCTGTAAAGTGCAATGTCGCGTCTGCAATATGATTTGTTGATGCTGTTACGGCTGTATCGATTTG
>Ga0164313_10001780_pt1 | contig 19279 bp, 16 predicted proteins | sample GuaBasSedimGuay4_FD_113735 | JGI IMG/M metagenome (GOLD analysis project Ga0164313, IMG submission 113735) | Subseafloor sediment microbial communities from Guaymas Basin, Gulf of California, Mexico - Guay4, Core 4569-4, 0-3 cm | ecosystem: Environmental > Aquatic > Marine > Hydrothermal vents... | reverse complement strand
CCCGCTCAGCAAGGCACGAAAATGCAGGAATATCTGGCATATGTCGAATTTTCGCAACACCGCTGAGCGGGATGGATGGGCGCTGAAAATGTGAAGTTATTTTTGAGCGAGCCCTTAGCCTGCGGACGTTAACATTGATATGGCCGCAAAAAGGCACAAAAGTAGATACCCGGGTCCAGAGGGCCCGGCACTGGTTATGCCCGATAAAAACTAATGTCCAATAATCAATAACGAATAATCAATATCCAAGTTTAAGCGCAGCAACTTGCTTTTAGCTGAAAAACCAGCAGTTACTTCATCATTGGACATTGATTATTGGATATTGGATATTCGTGCTTAGGATTTAAATGATTACCTTCATCGGTATTTCAGCATGACTCTGATATAGCCCAAAGTACCAGGTTTTTAATTCTGGAATAAAATTATATTGAAAACCCCATGTTCCCGAAAAAGATGAAACCATACCACGTCCCCTTGCTTGTGCTGCTTTTATTCACACTGATATCCTGCGCCGGCAGCAAGGCCGCCCAGCAGGCACCCGATCCGGTGCAGCCGGCCGCCAGGGAACTCAACAAGGGCATCGGATGGTACCAGAAAGGGTGCTATCACAATTCCCTGGAACACCTATTACGGGCCCACGAGCTTTTCACGGCCCTGGATGATTTGCCGGGCATCGCCATGAGCATGAACAACATCGGCAATGTCTACAGAAAAATCGGTGATGCCCGGAGCGCCCTGCTCTTTTTCGAATCTTCCCTGGCCATTTACCAGGAAATTGACGACGCCGACGGGGAGGTTCAGGCGCTTTCCAATAAGGCGGCAGTGCTGATCCAGGAAGGCCGGCCGGCGGATGCGGAAACAACCCTTAATGCCGCCTTTAAAATAACGGACCGCTCCGGAAAAACGGTCGTCGCGCTGCTGAATAACCAGGGAGTACTGTTGACCCGCCGGAAAGCATATGCCCAGGCGGAGGAAACGCTGGTGGCGGCGCGCAACGCTTCCGATCCGGAGAACCTGGCCGAGTACGCTTCCGTCAATTTTTCTCTCGGGAACCTTATGGCCGCAACCGGCCGGTACGACGAGGGGCTTGAGTACTATCGCAAGGCCCTTGACGCCGACCGTAAATCCGGGTTTCACAACGGCATTGCCGACGACCTGGCCGTCATGGGAACGGTTTATCAGCGACAGGGCAACCACGCAGCCGCAGCCGCATACTACCAGCGCAGCATTAAAATCTACGCCCTGCTCGACAATGAGGAAAGGGTGACCAGCATCCTTAAAAAGCTGGAGGTGTCAGCCGGAGAGGCGCAGGTCGACATCACGGTTACCCGGCATTTTGTCAGCCGATGGACTAACGGAGACATTATGGAGAGCCCCTGTAAGTAGATACCCGGGTCCAGAGGGCCCAGCACTGATTTTACCCTATAAGGGTTTACAGCGAAATCCTAAATCCGAATATCGAAATTCTAAACAAATCCAAATATCAAAGGCTCAAATGCTCAAAACAGGAGCCATTGGCATCAGCACCGGTAACCTCGTTTCGATAATTTGAATTTAGGTCATTTGATATTGTATAGGGTTTAGATATTCGTGCTTTGAATTTTATCTTCTCCAGTATCGGCAGAGCCTAAGGGCTCTGACCTGGCCCAAAGGACCTGTTTTTTTATACTGGAATAAATTTTGATGCCCGGCTGAACACAGCCGGGCATCAAAATTTATTTACTGTCCTTGAACTGGTCCCTGAGAAAATCCAGCAGCGACCCATCCAGCGGTTGCCATGTCGCGTGCAATGCCAGGCCTTTTTCCCACTTAAACTCGACAGCATCAAATTTCTGCGGTATGCACTGCCGGGTCTGCCTGCCGTAAAACGTCTCCGGATAATGCTCGATGAACTGCATGCGGCAGGGAACAATGTGATGGTTCCGGACCACCGTCGTGGCGATATGGCCGCAGCAGCTTCTTACCGTCATTTTGCTGTCCGCAAGATCCGTGGCCACCACCACGACCGGTTTCAAATGAACCAGCCCCCCGGAATCGCCCCGATTGAGGTCATAAATCCTCAGCTTGCACTTGCCACTGGCCAGGCGCAGCTTGCCGCCAAATCCATCCCAACGTAATATATCGTCAAAAATCAACATGCTCATGTTGTGCAATCTTCAAACTTGACACCCATATAAAAAGTCCTTTTTACGTGGATTTAGGAATTTAGGGATTCAAGAATTACGAATTATTTAAGCTTGTTGCCAGAACACTGAATCGGAAAACCATGTAAATTTTGACTTTTTACGAACCCATCAACCTTGCAGACTCGCAAAAGGTCAGAAATTCCGTCATGCCTGCGAAGGCAGGCATCCAGAACTATCTGAAAACACTGGATAGCGCTAAAGCTTCACTTCGTGCCCCGCCTTCGCGGGAATGACGCTAAAGGACGTTTTAAGACTTTTTACGAAAACATCAACCTTGGAGCTTGCACGGATCGGAGGCTTCCATAGGCAAGATTCACGACTTTGTCATGGAGCCGTATATACGCAGCAGCTTATCGGGCAGTTCTGCAATGTCGGTTATCACATTATGGTTCAGGTTCCCATATAATTCATCTAATTTTGGATCACCCGCCATATTGACCGAAATCCCTTTGAACACGATATTTTTTGAAACAGCCTCCAGGATGGCCTGGCGGGTATCGGCGATGGCATATCCCTGCTTGTAGCCCACGTCGTTTGGAAATCCATCCCCGATGGCCATCAAAAGTCTTACCCGGGCCGGTATTTTCTCCAGCTGCTGCGTGGCATGCCGGATGGCGGCCCCCATGCGTGTACTTCTGCGGGCAACCATGGCATTGATATTTTTAAAAATTTCCGGCCCTACGGCTTCGTCGAAATCCTTGATCCGGATATAGTCCACCCCGAACCTGCCGGTTCCTGAATACCCAGCCACGGCAAACCGGTCTCCGACAATGTCCAAGGCCTCGCACAAAAGAACGATGGCGGCTTTCTCGACATCCAGAACCGTTTCTTCAGAGCCTGCGGCCTTATTGGCCGTCGATCGGGACAGGTCGACCAACACCAGTACGGCCACATCCCGCTGCTGTTTTACCCGCTTGATGTAGAGGCGATCCGACGGCATGATCCCGGCCCTGCGATCCAGGGCATAATCGAGCAGGGCCCGGTAGTCAAACTGGTCCCCCTCGATCCACTGCCTCAAAATAGTCAGGCCTTCGGGCTTCAACAACTCAAAGGCATGCCGCATCCGCTTGACCAGGCCCGCATGCCGTTCAAGAGTCCGGGCATAAAAGTCGCCCCCGCAGCCCTGGATCCTGCTGTCAATCACCCTGACGTAGTCCTCCAGGTAGTCGCCCACGGTGTGATCCCATTCCCGGTATCGACAGCTTTCCCCCACCGCCTCACCGCCGTTCGGCACCTCGGTGCCGGTACCCTTCAACAGTTCCGGCAGATCGAGCCAGGCAAGATCCACACGCTGTCCTGCCGGGAGATCCTCCGGCCTGCCGCTGTCGGCCTCCTTCTCCAGAACGGCTTCCTGAAGGTCTGCCCGGGAAATACGACCGCAGTTTATGACCAGCTTTTTGCGCACATCCGACGTATATGCGCTAATGCCCCTCTTTTTCAGCGCCGCTGTGATTTTGCGTGAAATTTCATCGTACCCGGCAAAAGAATTATAGACCAGATCGGGTCGCAAATGCCGTCCGAAGGGAAATTCGGGCACCGAGCGTTCACTTTTTCTGCCCCCGGCACCGAACCCGTCGTTTTTCAGCATGCCGGTCAGTTGGTGATAGACAAAAACCGTCATGCGCGCGCTGCTTTCCGGGGTTGAAAATGCCTGCAGCTGCGCCTTAAAACGCTCCCGGATACTCTCCAAAACGGCATTCACAGCTGTTTCCCGGGGCCCGCCCGGCAGGGGCTCACCAGCCCCCAAAGCGATACCGTGGTACAGTGCCAGAAGCAGTGGGTCACCCTCACCGGCCTGCTGCATACGCCTTGCTTCTGCCCGGAACAGGGGCAGAACCCTTTTGACAAGGCCGGGATACCGGCGCGTGAGGAGATGCCTTATGCGGCCATGCTCGAAAACCGTAAAAAGGCCGGCAGCCCTTATACTGTCGGGAAAAAGATTGAAAAACCGTTCCAGGTCCGAACCTTTTTCCAGGGCATCCCGGCCGCGTTTACCGATGCCCAAAAGATGAATGCCGTCCAGATCGTCCATCCGGTCCAGAGCCTTTTCCAAATCAAAGGCATGCGTATTGAATTCAATCAGCCCGGCCTCCAGCTTGGCCAGCGCCATGTAGAGGTTTTTGTTTTCCACCTGGCTCGGGAAACAGGCGATCTCGTCCGGCAGGTAGATAAACCGGGTATCCGAAAAACCCGTTGGCCGGCCAGAGGGCAACCCGGCAAGCGGCCCCTTGACGGCGGATACCGGCTGGATCGAAATACTCAATCCGGTCCGGGCCCTGACGTAGCGGGTCAGGGCCGGCTGCACCTGGCCGATGGGTACCGCCACCTGCATCTCCTTGCACCGATTGAGAGCCATACTGGAATCGAGGGATATGAACTTGACCCCCTGCTCCAGAGCAACTGCGAATTTTTCCAGCGCTATATCGATAAACGCATGCAGACTGTCCCGGGGCAGCAGGCTCAACCCCCTGTCCCACCCCTGTTGAAAGGCCTCCGTCATTGAGGGATCTGCTGCGACGATGCGGGTGAGCTCGCGAATCTGCCAGACACGTTTGGAGGGGGGCAATGAAGCCACCGCAGTCGGCAGGGTGTAAGTAAAGTGCAGGCTCTGGTTATAAGATATGTCCTGTGAAAATGCGCTGTTCAGCAGCTCGAGATAGGCGGCGCCCGCGGCGATATCCCCCGCACGCAGCAGCGCTGACAAGCCCTCCAGGGGCTTCTTCAAGGTGTAGGTCCCCTTTTGACACATGGTGTCGAATACATCGGCAAATCTGCGGGCGAGTTCCCCGTTGCCATGGACGAGCACGGGAATCAGGTGCAGGGCCATCATTCTGCCGGTGGTGGGGCCGTGCGCGCCGCCCTGACGTACCTTCAGCCGATAATAGCGGACTGCCGTTTCCGAACCCGTACCCAAAAGGCGGGCATACCCCTTCGCCAGGGCTGCACCGAAGGATATCTCCTGGGAAAGCCCCCAAAGGGTTTCCTCCACCAGCAGCGTCATCCGGCCCGCAGACACCGGTCCGTGCAGCTGGATGATGCGGCCTGTCTCCCGAGCCAGTTCCGGGTCAGCCACAGCAAGCCGTTCAAGGGCATCGCTGCCTTTATTCATCAAATATATCCCAGATCAGTTCTTCCAGAGTTTCCTGAAGCCGTTCGTCATCGGTAAGCGGCAGGCAAATGGCTGTTTTACAGGCCTCCCGGACGGGAATTCCCCGGTTAATCAGCTGGGCCGCGTAGATCAGCAGCCGTGTACTGGCGCCCTCGGTCAGGCCGTGCTCGCGGATATTGCGAATGCGGTTGGCCAGGCCCACCAGTCCCAACGCCGTCTCCCGTCCGATTTCTCCTTCGTGGGAGACGATTTCGGCCTCTTTTTCAGCCTCGGGATATTGGAACATGAGGGATACGAATCGCTGGCGCGTACTCTGCTTGAGATCCTTGAGCACGGACTGGTAACCGGGGTTGTAAGATATCACCAGCATGAAATCCGGGTGCGCCTGAATGGTTTCCCCCTTTTTATCGATGGAGAGCATGCGCCGGTTGTCACTCAACGGATGGATCACCACCGTCGTGTCCTTGCGAGCCTCCACCACCTCGTCCAGATAGCAGATGGCCCCTTCCCTTACGGCCCTGGTCAAAGGTCCGTCCACCCAGACGGTTTCATCATTTTTCAATAGATACCGCCCGATCAGATCGGAGGCGAACAGGTCTTCGTGACAGGCGACGCTGACCAGCGACCGTTGCAGACGAAACGCCATATGCTCCACAAATCGGGTTTTTCCACAGCCTGTAGGCCCTTTCAGCATGACCGGCAACCGCGCGTCGTACGATGCCTCGAACACCTGAATTTCATTACCCGTGCTCATATAATAGGGTTCCGCCGGTATGTGGGTACACCCCGTATCGATCCGTTTTTCACTCGCCATCGTGCATCTTCCTCCGCCCCTTTCTCATTCCGAAACCGGGCCTTTTAAATTGACGTTAACCATGCTAAAGAAATCCGGCAAAACCTGAATTCGTGCTTATAATTGTTTCAAATATAAAAACAGACATCAATCTGTAAAATTAACGGAACCATATACCGGATAAATATGATAAACAACAGCGATATGATCCACCGGCTCGAACACGGCAGCAAGGAAATTCTGCTCATCGGCACCGCCCACGTTTCCAGGGAAAGCACCGAACTGGTCCGGCAAACCATCCAGACCGAAAAACCGGATACGGTATGTGTCGAACTTTGTGAATCCCGATTTCAGTCCATCCGCCAGAAAGACAAATGGCGCGACATGAACATCATCAAGGTGATCAAGGAGAAAAAGACATTTCTGCTCCTTTCCAATCTTCTCCTGGCATCTTTCCAGAAGCGGATTGCCGACAAACTGGACATCAAACCCGGCGCGGAAATGATCGAAGCCATCGAATCGGCGGATTCCTGCGGCGCAACCATCCACCTTGCCGACCGTGATATCCGGGTGACCCTGTCCCGAACCTGGCGCGTCATGGGCCTGTGGGCCAAATTGAAACTTGTTTTCCAGCTGGCCCTGTCTCTTGGAAATGTCGATGAGATTACCGAGGAAGATGTGGAAAAAATGAAGCAGGAAGACATGCTCCAGTCCCTGCTTTCCGAAGTTGAAAAATCCCTGCCGGTGTTACGAAATATCCTTATTGACGAACGAGACCGCTATCTTGCCCAGAAGATAAAAGACGCCCCCGGCAACAGGATCGTTGCCGTGGTCGGGGCCGGGCACGTACCCGGAATCAAGCAATACTGGGAGCAGGAAACCGACATCGACGCCCTCGAGATCATTCCGCCCAAAAGCAAAACCGCCGGTCTGGTCAAGTGGTTGATACCGGCGGCAATTCTTGTGCTGCTTATCTTCGGTTTTTTTTACGGGGGCTCCAAGGCGGGCACCGACATGCTGACCTGGTGGGTTGTGGCCAACGGTGCCATGGCCGGCATAGGAGCAGCAGCAGCCCTGGGCCACCCCTTTACCATCGTCTCATCGATTCTGGCGGCACCGCTCACATCCCTCAATCCCATGATTGCAGCCGGGTGGGTATCCGGGCTGGTGGAAGCCTTTGCCAACAAACCCAAGGTAAAAGATCTGGAACGCCTGCCGGAAGATATCCTGTCCATCAAAGGATTCTGGAAAAATAAGGTCACCCGCATTCTTTTAGTGGTGGTCTTCACCAACCTGGGCAGCACTATCGGGACGGTCGTGGCCATCCCCATGATGGTCAAGGCTCTCCAGGCGGGATAGCCATCGCGCTCTCACCAAAAAACAATCACAAAAATATGAGTGTAAAGAATTCTGGCCCAGAAGACCAGGCGTTTTGTTGCCCATAGAAGGTGCTCTATCATAGAACACATGAACCAGAGAATTCAGCAGCCAGAAGTTACAGAAAAAAGCTTGAACATCGAACATCGAACGTTCAACATCCAACGTCGAATGTGGAAGGCGCTTCGCTTTATCTTATCTATAAAAAAAGATGTAAGAGGGCGTCAAGATTTAAGGCGCCAAGTATTTGTTTTCTCGGCGGGCGCTAACGAAGTGGGCGAGAGGGTTTGATTTTCACCACCCGACGCCGGACCACCGTGCCCTGGGGTAGGGCATGCGTCTCTTTAACGACCTCCAGGCGGTTTTGGGCGTACAGCTGGATGCAGGCAGGATAGAGTTCCCACTCGAGTTTCAACCCTTTGGATTTAACAGCATCGATGGTGTCCCCGGCCTCGATGGCAAAGGCCCGCTGTCCTATGATCGGTCCTGAATCCTCGCCGTAATCGACAAAATGGACCGTACACCCCCCCACCTTGCAGCCGTATCTTACGGTATCGCCGTAACCGTCCGTGCCGGGGAAGGCCGGCAAAAGGGCCGGGTGTATGTTCATGATCCTCGGAAGGGCTGAATTTTGGTCGATATGGTCGATGATGTAGGGGGAGAGTTTTCGCATGAATCCGGCCAGCACCAGCAAATCGAATGCAAAGCCGGCCATGTGGCCCAAAAGCCTGTGTTCGGCCGCTGCACGGGAGATCAGGAAAGCACGGGCCTTTTGCCGGTCATCCCGGACGTCAAAAAGGGTTTGCCGGGCAAAAGCCTCTTCCGGGTCGAAATCCTCCGGCAGCCGAAAGCCCCGGGGGTCATCCTTGAATTCCTTGATAATGCCGGCATAGTCCACCACGAATGTCGGGATATGGTGCTGAGCGGCCCGTGTCAGACCGCCGGCAGCCGGATTGTCCGAGCCGACAAAAGCCATTTCAGCGTCTATTTTACCCGATTCGCAGGCATCGATAATGGCCTTAAGATTAGATCCGCCCCCCGACACCAGTGCGCCGATTTTTATTTTTTTTCCCATGTAAGCCTCATGATGCGCTGCCGCCTTTATAGATCATCGGCGAATTGTAATCAATAGAACGTTCGTGAGAACGATGGAACGCTTTTGCAGCCGATATCAATTCCTCAAAAAACATGGAATCAAATCCGAATCCGGGCTGATTATTGTTTCTAATGTGTATAGGTTGACATTGCAGTGTCATATCATTATATTTCGCAAACAATAAATCATAAAGAAAGGACTCGATATTATGGCTGAAGGTATTATGGAGATTGAAGATAACAGTTTTGATACGGAAGTGCTGCAAGCAGACAAACCTGTCCTGGTGGATTTCTGGGCACCCTGGTGCGGCCCCTGCAAAGCCATCGGACCCATTGTGGAAGAGCTGTCGGAAGCGTTCGGCGAGAACATCAAATTCACAAAATGCAATGTGGATAACAACCCGGTAACACCGGGAAAATATGGCATAAAAGCCATCCCGACCCTCATTTTTTTCAAAGACGGCAACGTTGTAGAACAAATTACCGGCATGGTTGCCAAGTCAAAGCTCGAGGATGCCATCAACAAGATGCTGTAGGACCGGAGCTGGCGCAGACAGACAGCCAGCCGGATGGGAACAATACCGGCGGTAAACACCCTTTTTTCACCGCCGTATTCTTGGCCTCACAGATCGTGCACTGCAATGAACAAATTACCCATCATCATCCTTTTCCTGGCGGCCCTGTCTCTTGCAGGCTGTGCCCCGCGGGATCCCGACATCGAAAAGCCGGCCCACGAACTTGCCGCCAACGGCACAGAAGCATTCAAGGAGCGGGATTACAAGGACGCGGTCAAATACTTTGAAAAGTTGAGAGACTGGTACCCTTTCAGCAAATACGCCAAACTGGCCGAGCTTAAAATTGCCGACGCCCATTATCACCTTGGTGAATATGAAGAGGCCGTCATGGCCTATGAAGAATTCGTGGAGCTCCACCCCAAGAATGAAGCCATTCCCTACGTCATCTATCAAATCGGGTTGTGTCACTACGAACAGCTCGATACCGTAGACCGGGACCAGACATCTGCCAAACGGGCCATCGGGGCGTTCAACCGCTTGATGAAAAATTATCCGCATGACCCGCATGCCAATAAGGCCCAGGAACTTTACCGCCTGTGTTTGAAAAGCATGGCCGAGCACGACCTGTACGTAGGGCTTTTCTATTATAAAACCAAGCATTACGAGGCGGCTCTGTATCGATTTCAGGCTGTGGTCCGGCAATATCCTGATGTCGGGGCGCACCAGACCGCCCTGCGTTATATCGCTGCCTGCGAAACGATCATCGCGGAACTGGACGCTCCTCCCAAGAAAAAATAAAATACTTTACATGCCGGAAATTTTGGTGTAGAAATTGTTGTTTTTTAAATAGCATAAAATTTGATTGTTTCCCGCACTGTCCTGATCGACGGGAAAATCAAATTCAAAGGAGAAAATAAGATGTCCAGAATGTGTGAAATATGCGGAAAAAAACCGATGGTCGGCAATAACGTGAGCCATGCTCACAACGTTAACAAAAGAAGATTCAATCCCAATCTTCAGAGTGTTCGGGCACTGCAGGATGGAAAAAAGAAAAAGATGGTTGTCTGCACCAACTGTATAAAATCAGGTCGTGTAATCAAGGCATCTTAACCCACCCGCCTCACTCCTTGAACATATTTAATCTTGTTTAAATCCGAAACCACCTTTTTGAGGTGAGTGGTGTTTTCGATCCCTATGGTGATAAAGGAATCCACGGTTTTATCATCCTTGGTTTCGGTGTTTACACTCAGGATGTTGGCTCCGTTTTTGCTGATAGAGGAAGCGATGTCCGCCAGCAGGCCGACCCGGTCCAGGGAGTTTAGCTTGATCTTGACCGGATAGGTCTGGTTGGCCGCCTCGCTCCACTGCACATCGATCTGCCGATCCGGGTTCATTTTCAATGCATTCACGCAGCTTGTCCTGTGTATGGTTACGCCGAACCCGCGGGTGATATACCCGGTGACCGCGTCCCCCGGAACCGGCTGACAGCACTTCCCGAAGCGCACCAATATATCGTCGAGCCCTTTGACCACCACCCCGGCCTGCGGCTTTTTCTTCCTTACCTTTCTGATCAGCTTGTTGAACAGGGAGCCTTTTTCCGCCTCCGGTTCCGTCTGGGATGCAAATCGTCTGGCAATCTGGAGCGGTGTGGTTTTGCCGTAACCGACGCTGGCGATCAAATCGTCCACCGTCTTGAACCCGAAGTGTTCCACCACGCTTTTCATCTCCTCACTTCTGATGAGCGCGCTGAAATTGAGGCGGTGCTTCCGAAACGTCTTGTCACACATCTCCCTGCCGAGCGACAGGCTGCGTTCCTTCTCCTGGACTTTGATCCACTGGCGGACCCGTGACCGGGCCTTGACCGTTTTCACGAAGTTGAGCCAGTCTTTGCTGGGGTGGTGCCCCTTGGATGTTATAATTTCAACGATATTCCCCGTCTGCAGTTCATATTTCAGCGGCACCATCCGGCCGTCCACCTTGGCCCCGGTACACTGGTTACCCACCTCCGAATGAATCAGGTAAGCAAAGTCGATGGGTGTGGCCCCTTTGGGAAGCGACTTGATCTCGCCCTGGGGGGTAAACACGTAAATGTCATCCGGGAACAGGTCGATACGCACATTTTCCAGAAATTCCTGCGGATCACGGAATTCAGCCTGGTTCTCCACCAGGCTTTGAATCCAGGCAAACTTGGCGTTGATGTCCTTATCATCCCGTTTGCCTTCCTTGTAACTCCAGTGAGCGGCAATGCCGGATTTGGCCACTCTGTCCATTTCATGGGTACGAATCTGGATCTCGATACGTTCACCCAAAAGGCCGATAACGGTTGTGTGCAGGGACTGGTACATGTTCGGCTTGGGGACACCGATGTAGTCTTTGAACTTTTTGGCTATGGGTTTCCACAGGGAATGAACCATGCCCAGGGCCTCGTAGCACTGGGGAATGGTGTCCAGGATGAGCCTGAATGCAATAATGTCATAGACCTCCTCGAAACTGAGATTCTGGCTGGCCATCTTCTGGTAGATGCTGTAAAAATGCTTGTACCGCCCCAGGACCACGCACTTGAGATTGCTTTCGCCCATCTTTTTTTTGACATAGGTCTTGACCGTATCGATATATTTTTCGCGTTCTTCGCGGTCTTTGCTGACCATGCTTTCGATGGTGCTGTACTCCTCCGGCATGATGTATTTGAAGGAGCTGTCCTCGAGCTCGTTCTTGATCCAGTAGATCCCCAGCCTTGCCGCTATGGGCGCGTAGATGTCGATGGTCTCCTGGGCAATGGACCTCTTTTTATTTTCCTTATGAAACTGCAGCGTACGCATGTTGTGCAGCCGGTCGGCCAGTTTGATGAGGATCACGCGGATATCGTCGGCCATGGCCAGCAGCATCTTGCGGATGCTTTCCGCCTGGCGTGCCTGCTTGCTGCCGAACGGCAGCTTGCCGAGCTTGGTGACGCCGGACACGATGTGACGCACTTCTTTCCCGAACATCTCTTCGATGTCCTCGGGGGTTGCCTGGGTGTCCTCGATCACATCGTGCAAAAGGCCGGCAGCCACACTTTCCGGATCCAGCCGCATGTCCGTCAGAATGCCGGCCACTTCAAGGGGATGGGTCAGGTAGGGTTCTCCGGACAGGCGCATCTGCCCCTGGTGGACCCTGGCCGAATAGATATACGCCCGCTCCACGAGGTCCACATCGGCCTCGGGGTTTTCTTCCACCATCTTGTCTATGATGTCGTTGATTCTGATCATGCGATAGACTGACCCAGCTAATACGCTTTGGAAAATATCACCGACCGGCTCCGGGGCTTGCCGCAGCAGACACATTTCGCATCGGTGACCTCACTGTCAAAGGGGATGCACCGTATGGTGACCTTGAGATCCTCTTTTATGGTCGTTTCACAGTTTTCGTCCCCACACCAGGGCGATACGGCAAACCCTCCGTGAATTTCGGGCTTGTCGCTGTTTTCAGGTGTAAAGTAATCATAAAAGGATTTGTTGTCTTCAATCTTATGGGTGTGCGCCTCCCGGAAAGCCAGGGCCCGGTCAAACAGATTGGCCTGAATCCCGTCCAGGATGTCGGTAAACGTTTCCACAAAACTGTCCACGGGCATGGACGTCTTATCACGGTGGCTCTTGTCGCGCCTGGCCACAAAAACGGAATTTTCGGCAATGTCCCGGGGGCCGACTTCGACGCGCAGGGGGATGCCTTTTTTGATCCATTCCCATCCCCTTGCCCCGCCGATATCCCGATCGTCCACCTCGATCTTTATCTTGCGCCCGTGATAGTTCTGCTCCCGCAGGCGAAGCACCAGGCTGTCCACATACGCCATGACCGTCTGCCGGTCTTCGGGTTTCCTGATAATCGGCAGGATGACCGCATGGGAAGAAGCAATCTTGGGTGGAAGGATAATCCCATCATCATCACCATGGGCCATGATCACCCCACCGATAAGGCGGGTCGAAGTGCCCCACGAGGTGGTCCATGCATAGGCTTCGGTCTCGTCGGTTGTCTGGAATTTTATTTCGGATGCCCGGGCAAAGTTCTGGCCCAGGAAATGGGATGTGCCGGCCTGCAGTGCCTTTCTGTCCTGCATCATGGCCTCGATGCACAGGGTGTCCACGGCCCCGGGAAATCTTTCGGAGGCCGATTTGCGGCCTTTGATCACCGGTATCGCCAGAAAATCCTCGACGCAGCGAACGTAGACATCCAACATCTGGCGCGTGCGTTCGACGGCCTCCGCTTCCGTGGCGTGAACAGTGTGCCCCTCCTGCCACAGAAATTCACTGGTCCGCAGGAAAATACGGGTGCGCATCTCCCAGCGCACCACGTTGGCCCACTGGTTGATGAGCAGGGGCAGGTCGCGGTAGCTCTTGACCCAGCGTGAAAAGGAATCCCCGATAATGGTTTCCGAAGTCGGTCGCACCACCAGGGGCTCCGCCAGTTTCCCGGCGGGAACCAGTCCGCCCTGGTCATCCTTTTCGAGGCGATGGTGGGTCACCACGGCACACTCCTTGGCAAAGCCCTCGACGTGTCTGGCTTCTTTCTCCAGAAAGCTTATGGGGATAAACAAGGGAAAATACGCATTTTGAACCCCTGTATCCTTGAACATGTCGTCCATCTCGCGCACGATATTTTCCCAGATAGAGTACCCCCATGGTTTAATCACCATGCAGCCCCTCACAGCGGACCGTTCGGCCAGATCCGAGGCCTTCACCACCTGTTGATACCACTCCGGGTAATCTTCCGACCGGGTGGGCTTGATTGCCGTTTGTACCTTTTTACTCATGGTTTTCCTTTCAAGTATTCATCTTCATAGACATCCAGCGCTTCCAGCAGGACATCGGCAAGCGCCTCCTCGGGCAGGCTTTTGACCACCTTGCCTTTTTTAAAAAGAACGCCTTTTCCGTCGCCGCCGGCAATACCGATATCGGCCTCGCGGGCCTCCCCCGGTCCATTGACCACACACCCCATGATGGCGATTTTGATCGGTGCGGTCATGTTGATGACCCGGTTTTCGATTTTTTCGGCGATGTCAAACAACGCGATGTTGCAGCGCCCGCAGGTAGGGCAGGAAATGATGTCGGGGCCGCGCTGGCGGATCCCCAGTGCCTTCAATATCTCGTACCCCACGCGGATCTCCTCCACGGGATCGCGTGTCAGCGAAACCCGGATGGTGTCCCCGATGCCCTCCGCCAGCAGCATACCGATGCCCAAAGAGGATTTGACGATACCGGGAAATAGGCCGCCGGCTTCGGTGACGCCCAGGTGGACCGGGATGTTCGTTCTGGAAGAAAACAACCGGTAAGCTTCGACGGTCCGGGGCACATCTGAAGCCTTGATGGACACCTTGATACTGTCAAAATCAAACGATTTGAGAATATCGACATTTCGTAAAGCGCTTTCCACCATCGCTTCCGCGGTGGCGCCTCCGTGCTTTTCCAGGATCTCTTTTTCCAGGGAACCGGAATTGACGCCGACCCGGATGGGGACGTCGCGATCCCTGGCACAATCGGCCACTGCCTTGATTTTTCGACGGCTTCCAATGTTGCCCGGATTGATCCGCAACCCGTCGGCACCGGCTTCGACGGACGCGATGGCAAGACGGTGGTTAAAATGGATGTCCGCGATCAGGGGAATGGCAATATCCTGCTTGATTCTGCGAATCGCCTGCGCAGACGCTTCGTCGGGCACCGCAACCCTCACGATCTCGCAGCCGGCTTTGGTAAGCCGCCGGATCTGGGACACGGTGGCAACCACGTCGGCAGTGGCGGTGTTGGTCATGGACTGAACCGCCACGGGTGCCGTACCACCGATTTCTACATCACCGATGCTGATCTTTGCGGTCTTTTTTCTGTTGATGGGAAAAGACATGCCGGATAGAATACCAGACACGTCAAACGAGTTCAAGCCCGGACAAAGGGATTGCTCTGTTTTTCTCTGCCGATGGTCGTCCTGCCCATGTGGCCGGGATAAACGATGACATCGTCGTCCAGCACGTACAGCTTGTTTTTTACGCTGGCCTTCAGCGTTGCAAAATCGCCGCCTGGAAAATCCGTGCGCCCCACAGACCCCGCAAAAAGCGTGTCGCCCACAAAAACATGGCCCTCGGTAAAAAGGGAGATGCCGCCCTGGGTGTGGCCCGGGGTGTGCAGTACCTTCAAGGTAATATTGCCGAATGTGATGGTGTCGTCATCCGCCAGAAGCCGGTCGGCCGGCGGCGAGTTGTCCGCATTGAGCCCCATGGACGCTGCGGTCGCCGACAGCTCGGACAGCATGGGTTCATCCAGGGCGTGAATCATGATCTGTGCCCCGGTGGCCTCTTTGAGCCGGCTGTTGGCGCCCACGTGGTCAAAATGTCCGTGGGTGTTGATGATACAGTCGACCGTCAACGCTGACTCGGCCAACAGCATCAGGATTTTGTCTGCGTCATCACCCGGATCGATAACGGCTGCCGCCTTGGTGTCCTCGCATCCTACGATATAGCAGTTGGCCATGATCGGCCCGACTGCCAGTTCTTTAATAATCAAATCAGCCTCCTGTTGCCTGGATCAATCTCGATTCAGGTATTCGCTTTTTTTGCCTGTTCAATCAGTTCCACGATGCTGGGCACCTTTGCCGGTGGCTTCACGTTCAGCAGTCTTTCGTATGCCTCCGGTGGCAGGTTCTCTTGAAGGTACGCCCTGATATCGAAATCCTCCCACCAGCAGTCCATAATCTTGAAACACGGGGCGCCATTATCGCCGGCACCCCTGCAGTACTTGAAAGAGATCGGCCCGCCCAGCCGCGGACATCTTTTTACCAGAGAATCCTTGGCGTCTATTTCCCCGGCCTGTATCTCGCCTTTCTCCAGCGCCTTCCGGATACTGTCCAGGATGCCGTTGATGAAGGCTCCCGATTCATGGGTACCGAATTTTTTACCGATGTCGATGGCCTCGTTGATGCTGACCTTGACGGGGATGTCCTCGCGGAACAACGTTTCATACACCGCCAGCCTCAAGATATTCCGATCGACTCCCGACATGCGGTGAAGTTTCCAGTTGCTGGAAAAACGCTCGATCACGACATCTATCCTGGTCCTTTCCGCGATCACCCCCCTGACCAGCGTCATAAAAAAGGGGAGCACGCTCTTGGCCGGGTTGAAATTACGGCAGTAGATATCCAGGTTTTCCAGAGAAATATTCCCGTTGGTATCCATATAAAAAAGAGCCTGCATGGCAAGCTCTCTTGATTTTCGGCGATTTCCCATTCTCAGGTCCGGCCTATGATGTCGTTCAGGTTAGCCATCTCCACGGCGGAAATGGCTGCACTCCAGCCCTTGTTCCCGGCCTTGGTGCCGGCTCTTTCTATGGCCTGCTCAAGCGTGTCCGTGGTGACGATGCCGAATATTACCGGGATTCCCGACTCCAGGCTGACCATGGCCACGCCTTTGGACACTTCGGCGCTTACGTAGTCGAAATGCGGGGTTGCCCCGCGAATGACGGCACCAAGGCATATGATGGCATCATAGCGATCCTGTCCGGAAATTTTTTTAGCGATCAGCGGAATCTCAAATGCACCCGGGACTTTAATGACATCGATATCCTCGTCCTTCGTACCGCTCCTGACCAGCGCATCCACAGCGCCTCCCACGAGCCTGTCGGTAATAAAGTCGTTAAAACGGCTGACCACAATGGCAAATTTTTTACCCTCGGCTACCAGATTGGCTTCGATAATTTTCGGCATACTATTTCTCCCTGAAGGTTTGGTTACTTGGTACTGGGTGCTTGATGCTGGTTGCTTGATCCTCGATTCTGGTTACTGGTTGCTGGTTGCTTGATGCTGGTCACTGGATGCCACCTTCAACCTTCCGCCTTATACCTTATACCTCTCACCTTCCGAGCTCTGACCACCGGTAACCGGCAGTCCGCTTCGGCAGGGCTGAAGCCCTGGACTACATGTGGTTCCAGATCAGTTCGTTATGACTTCGCACGTATTCAACAGATGCCCCATTTTCAACCGTTTGCACTCCAGGTACCCCTTGTTGTGTTCGTTGGCCTCGACTTCGATGGGTGTCTGCTCCACGATGCTCAGGCCGTACCCTTCCAGACCGACCATCTTTTTAGGATTGTTGGTCATCAGCCGCATCTTTTTAACCCCCAGCTTCACCAGGATCTGGGCACCGATGCCGTAATCCCGCAGGTCATCCTTGAACCCCAGTTCCCGGTTTGCCTCCACCGTATCCAGGCCGTGGTTCAGCTGGAGATCATAGGCCTTCAGCTTGTTGACCAACCCGATACCGCGCCCCTCCTGACGCATGTAGACGATAACCCCCGTGCCCTCTTTTTCCATCATGGCCATGGCCCGGTGCAGCTGGTCACCGCAGTCACAGCGCAGGGAACTGAAAATGTCGCCGGTCATACATTCGGAGTGCACCCTGACCAGAATCGGTTTCTCCGGATCGATTTCACCCTTTACCAGGGCAATATGCAGCAGGTCGTCGATGTCGTTTTCGAAGGCAATAATTTTGAATTCACCGCCGAAGCTTGTGGGAATAACGGTCTCGGCGGCAATGTTGACAAACGATTCCGTACGGGTCCTGTATGCCACCAGGTCGGCAACGGTGCAGATGCCGATGCCGTGCTTTTCGCTGAATTCTTCGAGGCTGGACATTCTGGCCATGGTCCCGTCTTCATCCATGATTTCGCAGATGACGGCTGCGGGCTTCATCCCGGCCAGCCGCGCCAGGTCCACCGAACCTTCGGTCTGACCAACCCGCACCATCACACCGCCGTCCCGCGCACGCAGGGGGAAGATGTGCCCCGGGCGGGCCAGGTCTCCCGGCACGGCCTCATCCTCCACGGCCGTGAGGATCGTCTTGGCCCGGTCGGCTGCCGATATACCGGTAGTGACGCCCAGTTTTGCTTCGATGGATACCGTGAACCCGGTCTCGAAACGCGACGTATTGTTATTGACCATCAACGGCAGGTCGAGGGAATCGCACTTATTCGCCGTCATGGGAAGGCAGATCAGGCCCCGCCCATACCTGGCCATGAAATTGACCGCCTCGGGGGTAACGGCCTCTGCCGCCATGCAGAGATCGCCTTCATTCTCGCGGTCTTCATCATCCACCAGGATGACCATACGACCCGCCTCGATCTCCTTGATGGCCTCTTTGATCTTCAAATGTGACATTTTTTCTACTCCTGAATCCTCAAAACTTGGAACACTCATTTCGGGTTTAGAAAGCCGGACATGGCCAGCAGTTCCATATCAATCGCCGACCCCCGGGTTTCCTTTTCCCCTGTTTTATCCGTCGTTAAAAATCGCTCCACATATTTGCCGATCATGTCGGATTCGATGTTCACCCTGTCACCCTGTTTCTTGAACCCGATGGTGGTCACCTGGCCCGTGTGGGGGATGATGCTCACTTCGAACGACCGGTCATCGCAGCGGTTGACGGTGAGGCTGATGCCGTCTATGGCAACCGACCCTTTGCGGATGATATAACGGGTCACCGCGTGCGGAACCTCGATGGTCAAAAGGATTGCATTGCCCGCCATCTCCTTGCGGGCCAAGACCCCTGTCGTATCCACATGCCCCGAGACCAGGTGCCCGTCAATCCTGTCCGACAACATCAGTGCCCTTTCCAGGTTTACCCGCTCCCCGATCCTCACCTGGCCGAAAGTCGTTTTTTGAAGCGTTTCCGGGGAAACATCGGCTTCAAAACGTTTACCGGTAACGGTTACCGCGGTCAGGCAGGCCCCATTGACAGCAATGCTGTCGCCAATTTTCGTGCGCTCCAAGACAAAATCCGCATCCACCACAAGGCGGCGGCCCTGCCCCGAGGGCCGGATGCCGGTAACTGTTCCCAGACCTTCTATGATACCTGTAAACATGCGTTTGACCGTGAAAATTGTGGTTCTTCTCCAATGTAGTTGGAGAAAAGGATCCAAGTGTTTGTTTTCTTATGATTTCATCGGGGCCTGCCCTATGAAATCGTTGTTCTTTTATTTCATCGGGGTCGAAATCGCTATCGGGATCGGGATCGAATACTTGCTACACGTAAAACTCGGTTTCTCCCTGAATATAATATCATCATCCCAACCCGGATAACCGAATAGATACTGATAGGCGACATAACCTATCGAGAAACATAAGACATCAAGCTTATTGTGTTCAAGGGTCCTATTGTTTCGATTTCGATAGCGATCCCGATTTCGATTTG
>Ga0164313_10001779_pt1 | contig 19286 bp, 14 predicted proteins | sample GuaBasSedimGuay4_FD_113735 | JGI IMG/M metagenome (GOLD analysis project Ga0164313, IMG submission 113735) | Subseafloor sediment microbial communities from Guaymas Basin, Gulf of California, Mexico - Guay4, Core 4569-4, 0-3 cm | ecosystem: Environmental > Aquatic > Marine > Hydrothermal vents... | reverse complement strand
GCGCTGGAAGAGGCCCAGCAGAACGAGCTGGTCACACAAGCCCTCCTTGATCTGGCGCAGCTCAAGCTCGAGGACCACTACGTTCGCGCGCCCTTCGCCGGTCGCGTCACGGTGCGCCACGTCGAACTCGGCCAGACCATCGAGGCTGGAGCAGCGACAGTGAGCGTGGCCGATCTCGACCCCATGCAGGTAAAGCTCTACCTGCCCGAGAAGGTCGTACGCCGTCTGGCCGTGGGCCAGCCGGTCGAGGTGCGCTGTGATGTGGATAGTGACATGGCCTTCGAGTCGGTGCTCGAACGCATCGCCCCCGTGGTGGATGCAGCGACATCGACCGTGAAAGTCACGCTGCGCGTGGATGACCCCCGCGCACGCGACCGCACCGGCAGCTTCGTGCGTGCGCAGGTCACCACCGACGTGCACGAGAAAGTCGTGGCCGTGCCGCGTCGAGCACTGGTCTCCGAGGCTGGCGCAACCTTCCTCTTTGTGGCCGAGGCCGACAGCGTGCGTCGCGTGGACGTGACCACCGGCTACAGCGATGGCGAGTGGATCGAGGTCGAGCAGGGGATCGCCTCTGGTGAGGCCGTGGTCGTCGTGGGTCAGGGTGGGCTGCGCAACGGATCGCACATCGAGGAGCTGCCTGAGGCAGCGTCTTCGGGTGAAGACAAGCCCGGACCGGCCAAGCTGGCGCGCAACTAGTACCCAGAATTTCGTCCCGGGCCGACCGGCCGCGGGAGCGCTCTTACGCCTGGACGGAGGAAATCCATGCGGTCGTTGATCGAGTATGCCGTGCAGCACCGTGTCAGTGTCCTGATGGCGGCAGTAGCGGCGGTGTTGTTCGGTGTGGTGTCGCTGGGCCGGATGCCGGTACAGCTGCTGCCCGACGTCAGCTATCCCACCCTCACCCTGCAGACCGAGTTTGCCGATGCCGCGCCGAGCGAGGTCGAGAACCTCGTCACGCGGCCGCTCGAGGAAGCAGTCGGTGTGGTGGCAGGCCTGCGGCGCATGGATTCGGTGAGCCGGGCCGGGATGAGCGAGATCACGCTCGAGTTCGGCTGGGACAGCGACATGGACTTCGCCGCGCTCAACGTGCGTGAGAAGATGGACCTCGTGCGCATGCCTGAGGACGCGGCGATCCCCGTCCTGCTGCGCTTTGATCCCGGGCTGGATCCGGTCCTGCGCATCGGCGTCTACGGTGGCGACAACCTCATTGCCCTGCGGCACCTTGCAGAGAACCTGGTCAAGAAGGAACTGGAGTCGCTCAAGGGCGTGGCCGCAGCCAAGGTGCTCGGCGGCCTGCAGGAAGAAATCCACGTCGATCTGGACGAGAACCGCCTGGCTGCGCTGGGTGTTGACGTCGCGACGGTGGTGCGGGTTATCGGCGCGGAGAATATCAACGCTGCCGGTGGCCGGCTGCGCGACCGCGACTCGCAGTTCCTGATCCGCACACTGAACGAATTCGAGGGGCCAGAAGATGTTGCCGCCACCGTTCTCTCACGCGAGAACGGCAGGGTGGTACGAGTCGGCGATGTGGCGACGGTCACGCAGGCCTGGCGGGAACGCGAGATCGTCAGCCGCATCGACGGCTCGCCGGCCGTGGAGGTCGCAATCTACAAGGAGGGCGACGCAAACCTCGTGCAGGTAGCCCGGCGCGTGCGCGAGCAGCTGACCGGCCTGCGCGCAGAAGTCGGCGATGGCCTTGAGATCGCCCTGTTGAGTGACCAGAGCACCTTCGTTGAGGCGGCGATCCGCCAGGTGCAGGGCAACGCGATGCTCGGTGGCGTGCTGGCCGTGCTCGTCCTGCTGCTCTTTCTGCGTGACCTGCGCAGCACCGCGATCATCGCCGTATCGATCCCGATCTCTGTCATCGCCACCTTCGTGCTCCTGCACAAGCAGCAGATTACGTTGAACGTGATGAGCCTGGGTGGCCTGGCCCTTGGCGTGGGCATGCTGGTCGACAACTCGATCGTTGTACTCGAGAGCATCGTGCGCCACAGGCGCGATGGGGCCGACTCGGTCGAGGCCGTGGTCGAGGGCACCAGCGAGGTGGCGCAGGCAGTGAGTGCTTCGACGCTCACGACGATCGCCGTATTCCTGCCGATCTTTTTCGTGGAGGGGGTAGCGCGGCAGATCTTCCAGGATCAGGCATTGACGGTGACCTTCGCGCTGCTGGTTTCGCTGGTCGTAGCGTTGACGCTGACGCCGATGCTGGCCGCACTGGGCAAGGGTACTGGCCCGCGCGTATCGCCGGCCGTGGGTGCGATGCCCACGCGGAAGGTTTCACTTTCAAAGGGCCGCTACGTCTCGATGCTCAGCTGGGCGCTGCGTAACAAGGCGCTGGTCCTGGTATCTGCGGCGCTGCTCTTCACGGGCGCGCTCTGGCAGATGCGCACTCTCGGCGCGGACCTGATCCCGGTCTTCTCGCAGGGTGAGCTGCGTTTCGGGATCGAGTTGCCGGAGGGCACGCCGATCGAGCACACGGACGAGGTGCTGGCGCGCATCGAGACGCGTGTTGCCGCGATCGATGGCGTGCAACGGGTATTCGTCAATGTCGGCCTGGACGCCAACCAGAGTGGGGGCGCCAGGAGCAAGCGCGAGAACCGCGCCGAACTGAACCTGCGCCTGGCGCCGGGCGTGCGCGGTGCGGCCGAAGAACGAGTGGCTTCCGCAGTGCGCGACGAACTCGAAGCGTTCCAGAACCTGGAAGCCACGCTCTACCGCCCGACCACATTCAGTTTTCGCGCTCCGGTCGCTGTGGAGCTGTACGGCTACGATCTCACCGACCTGGACGCTTCTGCACTCATGGTCGTCGGCGCCCTGTTGCAGATCCCCGGCCTGAAGGACGTGAAGAGCTCGATGGAACCCGGCAGCCCCGAAGTCCGTGTCAGGTTCGATCGCGACCGCCTGCAGCAAGCCGGACTGGACCTGCGCACAGTCAGCGAGGCCCTGCGCACCAAGATCCGCGGCAGCGTGGCCACGGACTACAAGGACCGCGACCGGCAGATTGATGTGCTGGTGCGCAGCAATGACGCGCAGCAGATCAGCATCGAAGCCCTGCCGACACTCGTGGTCGGCCACCACGAAGGCATGCCCGTGCGCCTGGGCGCCGTGGCCGATGTGGTGATGGAACGCGGGCCGGCCGAGATCGAGCGCATCAGCCAGACCAGGGCTGTCACCGTGAGTGCGGATCTGGATGGTCGCGACCTGGCCAGCGTGAGCAACGATATCTCGGCGGCACTGGCTGGCCTGCCGCTGCCGGCCTCGGTCACGGCCATCGTGGCCGGTCAGAACGCGGAGATGCGTTCGAGTCTGCAGTCGCTGCGTCTGGCCATCGCTCTGGCCATCTTCCTGGTGTACCTGGTCATGGCCTCGCAGTTCGAGAGCCTGGTCGACCCCTTCCTGATCCTGTTCACCGTGCCGCTGGCACTGATCGGTGTGATCGCGGCGCTGCAGATCACGTCGACGCCCTTGAGCGTGGTGGTGATGATCGGCGGCGTGATGCTGGCGGGAATCGTCGTAAACAACGGCATCGTCCTCGTCGACCTGATCGGCCAGTTGCGGCGGCGTGGCCTGGCGGTCAGTGAGGCAGTACGTGAAGCCGGGGCCACCCGACTGCGGCCGATCCTGATGACCACCACGACGACCGTGCTTGGCCTGGTGCCATTGGCCATCGGGCGCGGCGACGGTGCCGAACTCGGCGCGCCGCTGGCGCTGACCGTGATCGGTGGCCTGGTGGTCTCCTCCGCGCTGACGCTCGTGGTGATTCCCGTCCTCTATGGCCTCGTGCACCGGGAGGCTTGATATGTGGCTGACCCGACTGGCCGTCGCGCGACCCATCACTGTCAGCATGGGCCTGCTTTCACTGCTCGTGATCGGAGCGATCAGCCTCACGCGCTTGCCCCTGAGCTTCTTGCCCCAGGCCGAGTTTCCGTTCATCGGTGTTCAGGTGCCGTATGTCAACGGTGTGCCCGAGCAGGTCGAGCGTGACATCACGCGGCCGATCGAAGAGGTACTTGCGACGCTTGGCGGCGTGCAGGAGATCTTCAGCCAGAGCGATGCCGACGGCGCGTTCATCGGCGTGGAATTCGAGTGGGGCCGCGACGTCGACATCTTGCGGATGGAAGTGAAAGAGAAGATCGACCAGATCCGCCCGGAGCTTCCGACCGACGTGCGAGACATCTTCCTGATGACCTTCAACACGAACGACATCCCGATCGTCGAGGGGCGCATCAGTGCCAGGGACCTCGACCTGTCCGAGAATTACACGCTGATCGAACAACGTGTGGTGAATCGCCTGCGGCGTCTGCCGGGGGTCGGCCAGGTCAGCGTGAACGGTGTCGAACCACCGGACGTGACGGTGTGGTTGCACCTGGACCGCATCAAGGAGCACCGGGTTGACGTCGGGCAGCTGTTCAATCTGCTGGGTACCGCCAACCTCGACCTCAGCGCGGGACAGGTCACGCGCGACGGCCTGCGCTACACGGTGCGTGCGGGCGTGGAGTTCGACGGGTGGGAACAGCTACGCTTGATGCCGCTCAACGAGCGTGGGCTGGTCCTGGGTGACATCGCTGATGTCGACTACGGCACGCCGGTTCTCAACTACGGGCGTTTTCTCAACCTCGAACCGGCCGTGGCCTTCGAGATCCAGAAATCAAGCGGTGCCAACACGGTTGATGTCGTGCGGCGTGTGAAGGACGAACTCGCGCTGATCAATGCCGATCCGGCGCTGGAGGGCATCGACGTCCTGCTGTTTTTCGATCAGGCCGAGCAGATCACGCACAGCCTCGAGAGCCTGCTCAGCTCGGGGCTGATCGGTGCACTGCTGGCCATCGCGGTGCTCTACTTCTTCCTGCGCAACCTGGTGACCACGCTGATCACGTCGTTGGCCATCCCGATTTCGATCGTGGCAACCTGCTCATACATGTACTTCTCCGGCCATACGCTGAATGTGCTCTCGATGATGGGCCTGATGCTTGGCGTGGGTATGCTGATCGACAATGCCGTGGTGGTGCTCGAAGCAATCTACCGCCGCATGCAGCTGGGCGAGGGTGCGGTCGAGGCGACGATCGAAGGGACGAAGGAGGTCGGCCGTGCCGTGATATCGGCCACGTTGACCTCGATCGTGGTCTTCGCGCCCATCGTGCTGGGCTCCGGCAACGAACTGGTGGTCTGGCTGAAGGAAGTCGGGCTGACGATCTCGATCACGCTGCTGGCCTCGCTACTGGTGAGCCTGACGATCATACCCGTGCTGACCGCGCACCTGATGCGCAACCGCAAGGCTGTGGGCTCCAATCGCATCGTCGACGCCTGGCGCGATCACTACGGGCGTGTGCTGGAGTGGACAGCGATCAAGCACCCGTGGATCACCAGCTTTGCACTGGTACCAGTGATCATTGGCCTGACGGTGGGGGCGGTGATGGTCACCGGATTCGCGCCTGACAGCATGGAAGAGCGTGGCATCCGCCAGGAATATCTGCAGGTGAACTACGAGTTCGCCGACGACGTCGACTACCACCGTGCGCGCGAGACCGTCGAGGCCGTGCAGCAGGTGATGTGGAAGAAGCGCGACGAATACGGGATGCGCTACCTGTACAGTTTCTACACCGATGGCCATGCGGCGAATCGATTCTACTTCCAGGAGAAGGCGATCAGCCCGGACGACATGCGCGAGTATCGCAAGCGTCTGCGTGAGGACCTGCCGCGCTTTGCCGGCGTCGAGTACCGGCTCGGGAACGAAGATGGCGGCGGTGGTGGCGCCAAAGGCTTCAGCGTGACGCTGCACGGGGAAGACTCGGCCGAACTCGCCGACCTGGCGATAGAGGTCAAGCGTCGCTTCGCCTTGCTCGATGGCATCGAGGACCTTTCGACCGACGAGGAACGGGGCAACCGCGAAGTCCGCGTTCACGTCGACGGGGATCGTGCGCGCCAGATGGGCGTGGACCCGCGCACCGTAGCCGACGTGATGGGCATTACATTCCGCGGTGTGCCTCTGCCACGTCTGCCTTCGGCATCGCGCGAGCTGGACTTCTGGGTCGTGTTGCGCGAGGAAGACCGGCGCAACGTCGACGACCTGCGTTCCTTGACCGTGTCGGTGCAGGAGGGTCGCGAGATCACACTCGGCCAGCTCGCCAGCATGGAGATCGGCCGTGGGGCCAGCCGCATCAGCCGCCTCGACCAGCGCACCGCGGTGCGCGTACGTGGCAGTTACGCGGGTGAAGACTTCGACACGGCACTCGAGGACATTCGCGAAACGATGGATCAGATGGTCCTGCCCGCAGGTTACGGCTGGAACTTCGGCAGTTCGATCCAGCGGGCGCAGGAGCAGGAAAACCAGATGGGGATGAACGCCCTCCTGGCCCTGGCCTGTGTGTACATGATCATGGCGTCGTTGTTCGAGTCGTTGCGCCATCCCGCGGTCGTCATGAGCTGTGTGCCATTCGCGATGATCGGCGTGATCTGGTTGATGATTGCCACCAATTCGCCGCTGAACATCCTGGCCATGATCGGAATCGTGATCCTGATCGGTATTGTCGTAAACAACGGCATCGTGCTGGTCGACCACATCAACCACTACCGCAGGCAGGGCCTGGGTCTGGACGAGTCGATCCGGCGCGGTGGGCGCGAGCGCTTCCGCCCGATCCTGATGACCGCGACGACCACGGTGCTCGGGCTGGTCCCGCTGGCCCTCGGCGACAGCCATGTCGGTGATGGAGAGCTGTACCCGATGGCCGTTGCGTTGATGGGCGGGCTCATCTCGTCGACCGTCTTGACGCTCGTGCTGCTGCCGACCTACTACCGTCTCAGCGAGATTTCAGACCAGTGGATGCGACGCAGGGCTTCAGCAATGCTGGGCTGGCGCCCGCGACGACTGCCGATTTTTGGCAGGGCACGCGCGCACTGATGCCGGCAATGGTGCTAGACTGCCGCGCATGAAGTTCTTTTCTGCCGGCCTGGCAGTTCTCATGGCAATTGGCAGTCCCGCCGCCGCGCGTGCTGACTGGCCGGACGACCTGCAAGATGGTGCCTGGCTGATCGCGCGAACGGCTTCGGTGCGCTTGTACCACCAGGCCGATGCACCGGTGTCGGCATTCGTGCTGCGTGATCTCGAGGCCGCCGTACAGAGGCTCGGGCGACGCCTGGCCATCGACCCGGCCCGGATGCTCGAGTTGCGCGACGACCCGATCGAGTACCTCTACGCGCAGAATGGCTCGCGCCTGTCCTGGTACGGTCACCCGGATGTGGACGGGTTGGCCATCGTAGCCGAGCGGAAGGTGCTCGCTACGCGCGTCCCGCACGAGCATGAACTCGTGCACGTCCTGGCCTGGCTGGCGATCAGACCGGCATTGGCCGGCAATCAGCCGTGGTTGCAGGAGGGGTTGGCAAGCTATCTCGGTGGGCAACTCGGCGAGACTCCAAGCGCCGTGCTGGCCATGGGCGAGCAAGTCCTGCTGCGCAGCCCCGGTCTTTTCCCGCGCATCTTCAGGGCCGGGGTCTTTCGCAACTCCCCGCTCGGCCAGGAGGCCTGCTACGCGGCCAGTGCGCGCCTCGTGCAGTACCTCGATGAAGAGCACGGCGGGATCGCGCCGTTACTCGAATTGTTGCAGCTGCTGTCTGGCGCGGAAGAAGAGATCCGTCAACGCCCCGCCGCAGCCATCGAGACGCAGCTCGAGGGCGTCTACGGCATGGACATCGCCGAACTGATGGAGGACTTCGTTCGTTGGCGTACGCGCGAAGCCGTGGCCGGGATCATCCCCGCGCAGCTCCCGCGGCGGGCGCCGGATCTCGATCTGCGCGACACCGATCATCGCGTACGCTGGTGGGCGGGCCCCGAAGGCTGGGTGATCGCGACTGAAGCGCTACAGCAGGAAATTGATCTGGCCCTGGTCTGGGGTTCCGAGTTGCCCTCCGACGGAGTCTGGTCCGCGCCGGCGCCACGCTCGGGCTTCGAGCTGAGACTGGACGAGCATGGTGGCAGGCTCCTGGATCATGACGGGCCGAGTATCCTGCTGCGCTGGTATGGTGATGCGGTGGCCCCGGATGGATCGCGCGCCTGGTTCATTCCCGCAGCGGCCCTGGGCGAGATTCGCGCGCCGGGCAGCGAGTCGGAGCTGGTGCTCTGGTCGGCGCCCCGTTTCGAGGTCGACTGACCGTTCAGAGTCCCGCTCGTGCGATGATCAATTTTCCCAGTCTTTGGCTGACCGGCCCCGGTCGTCCCGCGCCAACGCTGCGCCCGTCGACGCGGTTGACGGCCAGCACGAGCCGGATCGCGCTGCTGATGAACAGCTCACTGGCGCGCCCGATGTCATCGCGGTTGCAGCTGCGCTGGATGGTGCGGATCGACTCCTGCGCGGCGACGTCCAGGACCAGCTGCCTGGTCACGCCGGGCAGGACACCTTCATCGCAGGGTGGGGTGCAGATTTCGTCGTCGAGCACGAGGAAGATGTTGCTGGTCGCCCCTTCGAGCACTTGCCCGTCCAGGCCGATCATCAGCGCCTCCTGGCAACCCGATGCCTGAGCCTTTGCACTCGCGGCGCGCAGTTGTTCGCGCTCGACCCACTTGTGTGTGGCCGCGGTTCGTGCGCGCTCGAGTGCGACGGTACAGGCATCGATGCCTTCGCGCCGCAGGCGCGGCAGGGCGGCCGCTGCTTCACGCGCCAACGTAAGGCAGCTGTTTGCATCGAACCTCAGGTTGACGCGGGCAATGGCAGTCTCGAGCTGGTTTGCACGCAGGACACTGGCGATGCGTTCAGTGACTACCTCGTCTGCGGGCAGCGTGCCCAGCCCGGCCTGGCGGGCCGAGTTACGCAGACGCGCAAAATGGCCGCTGGCAAAAGGAAGGGTGCCGCGCACGGCCAGGACAGTCTCGAAGAGTCCGCGGCCGCGGTAGAAACCCAGGTCGTCATGGGCCGCGTCGATGCTCGTGCTGTCGACCAGACGGCCATCGAGATCGACAACTTGAGTACCCATCAGCCCGGCAACTCCACGCCAAAGGACTCGAAGAAAGAACGCGCCTTGAGGCGCGCCTCGGCCAGTTCTTCGCCGGCATCGCTGTCGATCACGATGCCGCCGCCGCAGCCGAAGTGAACCTGGTCGTCCTGCCACACCGCAGTGCGGATGGCGATATTGAAGTCCATGTCTCCACGGCCTGTGAAGTAGCCAATCGAACCGGTGTAGGGGCCGCGCCCGCTCAGCTCGACTTCGCGGATGATCTGCATGGTGCGCTGCTTCGGCGCGCCGGTGATCGAGCCGCCTGGAAACATGCTGTCCAGGAGCGCGCCCCTGGCATGCGGTCGCACCTCGGCCTGGATCCGGCTGACCATGTGATCGATACCGCGCACCTGCAGGGCTTCCATGAGGCCAGCCACGCGGACGCTCGAACTCACGGCCCGCCGCCCCAGGTCATTACGGCAGAGGTCGACGATCATCAGGTGCTCGGCCCGGTTCTTCTCGCTCTCTCGCAGGCGCGTGGCCGAGTCTGAAGTGAAGGGCAGGGTGCCCTTGACCGGAGCGGTGTCGGCCTGGTTGCCGCGGATCCGCAGCAAGCGTTCCGGGCTATGCGAGGAGATTGAGCGGCCATCAATGCGGAGGAAAGAGGCAAAAGCCACAGGGTTTTGTGATGAATGCCTGAGAAAGTGCTCGAAGGGATCGGCGACTGATTCAGCCGAGGCGAATCCGGTCAGGTTGACCTGATAGGTCTCGCCGGCACGCAGATGCTCCTGGATGCGCCGCACGGCCTGGCCGTGCCAGTCCGGATCGGGCAGACGCAGTTTGTGGGCCCCGTCATGCGGCCGCGCTGGGCGCGAGGCTGCTTCGTGCAGCTGTTCGACGAGATCCCGCTGGCGTGCGCCATCGTCGACCGCGGGCGTCCTCAGGTGTAGACGCGGCACGACGCCGTCGGCAAATGCGAGCGCTGCATCGTAGCAGCCCAGCCATGCGTCGGGCAGCTGGAAGGGCGGATCAACGGCGTGGCGCGTGGCCAATTCGGCTGACGCCGCCTCGTAGCCGAGGAAGCCGGCGAAGAGGGGAAAGTCCTCAGCGGCGTTCTCCGGATGCATCAGACCGCGCAGTTGATCGAGTTGCGTGCCCAGGCCCGTGGCCGCGCGGGCAGGTGTGGGCAGGTGGCCGCTGCGACGGATCACGCTTTTTTCGCAGCGCACTTCACCGACCGGATCAAAGAGCAGCCAGGACAGCCCTTTGCCATGCCAGTTGCGCTGGGTATGGAGTAGAACGGTGCCGTTCTGCAGGGCCAGTCCGGATGCGGCGCGCAACGGGTCGAGGTCGGGTAGAGGGCGATCGGGCACGGTGGGATCCGGGCTGAAGACGGAGGGAGGGCAGGGCCGAGCTTAGCCCGTGGCGCTGCGGCGCGCCATGCCCGTCGACGCTCGCAGATGGACCGTGGCCTCTTTGGACGGACTACTCGACGGACTGTGGGATGTCCGTCGCGCTTCGCGGAGGCCCCGAACGGGCCTCAGAGGCAAGTTGACACCTTGTTTTTCCGCGCTTAGCTTGCGTCCCGCATCGGGTCTTAGATCTCGCCGGCAGGCCCTGACAGGGTCATTTGGCCCCGATGCTCCCGCCGGTCTCGCCGGCTGCTCATCGCGGACTCGATTCCTTACGGGAGTCCCCCGAATGAACGTCTACGTGCCGATTCTGTTGGTCCTGTCCATCGGGGTCGTCTTCTCCCTGCTATTCCTGTTCCTGTCGCGCGCTCTCGGTCCGCGGCACGACACGCCCGAGAAGCTGACCACATACGAGTGTGGCGTCCCCACGCGGGGCAGCACGAACCTGCGCTTCTACGTGCGATTCTATGTGGTGGCCCTGCTCTTCCTGCTGTTTGACATCGAGGCGGCGTTCCTCATCCCGTGGGCTGTGAGCTTCCGGCACTTCGTGCAGGAAGGCATGGGCGTGCAGCTCTTCATCGCGATGAGCGTGTTCTTCGGGATGCTGGTCGTGGGCCTGCTCTACGAATGGCGCAAGGGGGCCCTGGAATGGGAGTAGCGCTCGACCACCCGTCCAACTTCATGACCACCAAGCTGCGCCAGGCCGTCAACTGGGGTCGCAAGTACAGTCTCTGGCCCATGCCCTTCGGCACGGCCTGCTGTGCCATCGAGTTTATGGGGTCCGTGAGTTCAATGACCGACCTCTCCCGCTTTGGGGCCGAGGCAGTCCGCTTCAGTCCGCGCCAGAGTGACCTGTTGCTCGTCGCCGGCACGATCAGCTACAAGCAGGCGCCAATCCTGAAGCGTGTCTACGAGCAGATGGCCGAGCCCAAGTGGGTGGTCGCCATGGGCGTCTGTGCCAGCTCCGGCGGGTTCTACAACAACTACGGTACGGTGCAGGGGATCGATACGATCATCCCCTGTGATATCTACGTGGCCGGTTGTCCGCCGACGCCGGAGAACTTGCTCAGTGCGCTGGTGCAGTTGCAGAATCGGGTCCAGCACGAAGGGCTCGACGCAGTGAAGGAGCGTCACAGTGACAGCCAGACCGCTTGAGATCCTGCGCGAGCGATTCGCAGCGGATCTCATCGAGAGCAGTGACTATCTCGGTGACGCCAGCGTTACCGTGCGGCGCGAGTCATTGATCGATGTCCTGCGCTTCTGTCGCGACGATTCACGCCTGCGCTGCGTGCTCCTGCTCGACGTGGCTGGTGTGGACTGGCCCGGTCGCAAGGAACGCTTTGACGTCGTTTACCTGCTGCGCGGCCTGGATCCCGGATGCCGGTTGCGGGTGAAGGTTCGCGTTGCCGAAGGTGGCAGCGTGCCGACGGCCTGCGGCCTCTGGAAATCCGCCGAGTGGCACGAACGCGAGGCCTACGACCTCTTCGGTATGAAGTTCGACGGGCACCCGGACCTGCGTCGCCTGCTCACGCACCACCAGTTCGAGGGTCACGCGCTGCGCAAGGACTACCCGATCGAGAAGGGGCAGATGTGCTACGTGCCGGAACTGCTCCTCACCGACGAAGAACTCAGCGGCGGCGCCGCGCGAGTTGGTTACGGTCCTGATACTGTCGGACTCAGCGATGCGGACGAGGAGATCCAGAGTGATTTCCTGCCCGTGAACATCGGGCCATCGCACCCGGCCACGCACGGTGCCCTGCGCGTGGAGGCGCTGCTCGACGGTGAGACCATCGTGCACAGCCGGACGGAGATCGGATACCTGCACCGTTGCTTCGAGAAGGAAGCAGAGGACCACACCTGGCAGCAGATCATCCCTTACACCGACCGCCTGAATTACGTCTCCTCACTTACGAACAACGTCGGCTATGCACTCGCCGTTGAGAAAATGCTCGGCGTCACCGTACCCGAGCGCGCACAGGTCATCCGCGTCATCGTGGGCGAGATGGGTCGCATCATGGACCACCTCGTGTGCATCGGCGCCAATCTGGTGGATATCGGCGCGCTCACGAACTTCTGGTACTTCTTCAATGCGCGTGAGTGGATGTACAAGGTGGTCGAACGGCTCTGTGGAGAGCGGCTGACCACGAGTTACACGCGCGTTGGCGGGTTGTACCGTGACCTCTACGAGGGCTTCGAGGACGACCTGACGCTGGCTCTGACGAAGGTTGAAGAGGGGCTGGCCGACGTGACTGGCCTGGTGCAGCGCAACCGGATCTTCATGGACCGGTGTGTTGGCGTCGGCGTGATGTCGGCTGCGGATGCTCTCAGCTGGGGCTGGACAGGCCCTTGCCTCAGGGCCTCCGGTGTTGACTTCGATTTACGCAAAGTCGCGCCCTACTCCGGCTACGAGACCTACGATTTTGACATCCCCGTGGGCGAGAACGGTGACGCCTACGACCGCATCCTGGTGCGCATCGAGGAGATGTACCAGTCGATGCGCATCATCCGGCAGGGGCTCGAGCGTATGCCTGACGGGCCGATCCAGAGCACCGACCGGCGCGTGGCCATGCCGCCCAAGGACGAGGTCTACAACTCGATCGAGGGCATGATGAACCACTTCAAGCTCGTCTTCGACGGCATCCAGGTGCCGGCCGGCGAGGCTTACGGGTTCACCGAGGGTGCCAACGGCGAGCTCGGCTTCTACATGGTTTCCGATGGTGGTGGGCATCCCTACCGCATGAAGGTTCGCCCGCCCTGCTTCCCGATCTTCGCCTCGTTCAATTCCATGATGAAGGGGCAGATGGTGGCCGACGCCGTTGCGACCCTTGGTGGACTGAACATCATCGCGGGTGAGCTCGACCGCTGACCCTGCACGACCCGATCTGGTCGCGCCAGGGCGCGGCTCAAGGCTACGAGATGAGTGACCAGAGCAGCGAGCCGAAGATCGACCTGGCTGATGTGCCAGGCGACGGCGAGACGTCGGTGGCCACCGACGACTCTGCCTGGGCTTTCTCGCCCGAGCGCGAGCAACGCTACCAGGAGATCGTGCGGCGCTACCCGACCAACTTCAGCGCCATCATGCCCACACTCTGGCTTTGCCAGGAGGAGTGGGGCTGGCTGCGGCCTTCGATCCCCGAGTGGGTCGCAGAGCGGCTTGATGTGCCGCTCAGCCGTGTCTACGAGATCATCACTTTCTACACGATGTACTACACGGAAGACCCGGGCCGTTACAACCTGCAGGTCTGCCGTACAGCGAGTTGCCACATCATGGGCGCACAGAAGATCGTGTCGCACATCAAGGAGCGCCTGGGTGTCGAGACCAACCAGACCACCGATGACGGCATGTTCCGACTGGAAGAAGTCGAGTGCCTCGGTGCCTGCGGCATGAGTCCGATGATGCAGGTGGGCAAGGTCTACCACGAGAACCTGACCGTGCAGAAGGTCGACGAGCTGCTGGAGAAGTGGAGGAACGATGGCTGATTGTCCGCTCATCCTCAGCGCGAACTTCGACAAGGCTGACAGCCACACGCTCGCGGTCTACGAGCGCGATGGTGGCTACTCGGCCTTACGCGAAACGCTCGGCAAGACCACGCCGGAGCAATTGCGCGAAGAGGTCAAGAACTCCGGCCTGCGTGGCCGCGGCGGGGCGGGCTTCCCGGCCGGTGTGAAGTGGGGCTTTGTGCCCCAGGACACGGGCAAGAAGATCTACCTGCTGGTCAACGCCGACGAATCCGAGCCCGGTACTTTCAAGGATCGTTTCATCCTGGACTACGACCCGCACCTGATGATCGAGGGGTCGATCCTCGCCAGCTACGCGATCAATTCCGGGCACTGTTTCATCTACATCCGCGGCGAGTACGCCTGGCTGGTGGATCGGGTGCAGGCTGCGGTGGATGAGGCCTATGCGGCCGGTTTGCTGGGGCGGGACATCCTCGGCAGCGGCTATAGCCTCGAGATGATCGTGCACCGCGGTGCCGGTGCCTACATCTGCGGTGAAGAGACCGGGCTGATCAACAGCCTCGAGGGACGCAAGGGTCAGCCGCGCATCAAGCCGCCTTTCCCGGCCGTCGTCGGTTTCCTGGACTGCCCGACCATCGTCAACAACGTCGAGACGCTGGCCGCGGTACCGTGGATCGTGAACAACGGTGCCGCCGCCTACACCGCGATCGGCACCGAGAAATCGCCGGGCACCAAACTCTTCAGCGTCAGCGGGCCGCTCAAGCGCCCCGGCGTGTACGAGATCCCGCTTGGCATGCCCCTGCGCGATCTGATCTTCGGTGAGGACTACTGCCAGGGCATGGCGCCCGGCGTCGAGTTGAAGGCCTGCATTCCCGGCGGTTCGTCTGTTCCCATCCTCACGGCCGAAGAGACCATGAGCGCGAACTGCTGCTACGAGTCGCTGGCCGAGCACGGGACGATGCTCGGCTCGGGCGGGGCCATCGTGATCGGGCACGAGACGAACATGGTCGAGTTGCTGAAGGTGCTGCTGCAGTTTTACCACCACGAGAGTTGCGGTCAGTGCACGCCCTGTCGCGAGGGTACGGGCTGGCTGGACATGATCGTCGACCGCTTGCTGCAGGGACGGGGCCGCCCGGCAGACCTCGAGCTGCTCGAGCACGTCTGTGAGGGCATGATCGGCAACACCATCTGCGTGCTCGCCGATGCAGCCGTGATGCCCGCACGCAGCTTTATCGAGAAATTCAAGAACGAATTCGAGGCGCTCTTGCCGGAGATGGAAGAGCCCCAGGACTACGTGCCCACCACCAGCGCGGCCGAGCTGCCGCACTAGCCGGAGGCCATCGTGGCGACCATCACAATCGACTCAGTCGAGCACGAATTCGAAGCGGGGATGAACCTCTTCGAGGCGATTCGCGAGGCGAACGGCGAGCCCCTGCCGCATTTCTGCTACCACCCGGGCCTGTCGATCGCCGGCGTGTGCCGGATGTGCCAGGTCGAGATCGAGGGCGCACCGAAGCTCGTCGTCGCTTGCAACGCGACGGTGCGCGACGGCATGGTCGTGCACACGCGCAGTGAACGTGTCAATCGAGCGGTGCAGAGCATCCTGAACTTCCACTTGCTTCACCATCCGGTGGACTGTCCGGTGTGCGACCAGGCAGGCGAGTGTTCGCTGCAGGACTTCTATATGGAGCATGGCCTCTACGAGTCCGAGATCGACATCGAGGACAAGATCGCCAAGGGCAAGGTCAAGCCGATCGGCGAGCTGGTCATGCTCGACGCCGAGCGCTGCGTCCTCTGCGCCCGTTGCACGCGCTTCACCAGCGAGGTTACGAAGACGCACGAGCTGGGCATCTTCAACCGCGGCAACCACGCCGAGATCGATGTGGCGCCGGGTATGACGCTGGACAACAACTACTCGCTCAACACAGTTGATCTGTGTCCGGTGGGTGCTCTGACCAGCAGGGACTTCCGCTTCCAGAAACGTGTCTGGTGGCTGAGCGAGAACGACAGCGTCTGCACGGGCTGCGCGACCGGTTGCAACATGACCGTGCATCACGATGCGGATGTCGCCTACCGCTTCAAGCCGCGCCACAACGACGCGGTCAATGGCTACTGGATGTGCGATGAAGGTCGGCTGGGTTACAAGCAGCTGAACGCAGAGTCGCGCCTCGGCCAGCCGCTCATAGACGGCAGCGAGTCTTCGTGGGAAGCGGCCTTCGAGATCATCCGTCAGGCAGTGGCCGGTAGCCAGGTTGCCTTCGTGGGCAGCCCGCACGCCACGCTCGAGGAACTCTTCGCCCTGCGCCGGGTGGCCGAGGCGGCCTCGGCCGACCTGTTGGGCTACCGCCTCGCCGGCACGGAGCGTGGCGAGGCCGACGACCTGCTCGTCAGTGCCGACCGTACGCCGAATGCGACCGGCGCGGCCCGCCTGGGTCTGCGCGAGTTTGATGCCGATGCGCTGGCCTCCATCGCAGGCAAGGTTGTGTTCGTTCTGCAGAACGATCTGGCCGGCCTGGACGAAGCGGCGGCAGTGGCACTGAAGTCGGCCAGTTGTGTGGTGCTTCTGGCGACCGATGCCAACGCGACCGCAAGCCTGGCGAAGGTCGTCCTGCCGATCCGCAATGCGGCAGAGAAGACCGGCACCCTGGTCAACGGCCAGGGCCGCGCGCAGGCGCTGAATGTTGCGCTGGGCGCGCCTGAGCACTCGCGCGACGCGATCGCGGTCCTGCGCCGCATCGCCCAGTTGCTCGGTCACGAGTTTGCCTGGGAGGATGCCCAGGCCCTGTGCAGTGAGCTCGCCGGCACGGTCGAGGGCTTCGCTGCCCTGTCCGGTGGTTGTGGCGAGTTGGGAGTCAACCTCGACGCCGGGGCGCCGACGACAGTCGGTGGGGAGGTCCAGTCGTGAACGAGTTGCTCTGGGTGCTGGCCAAGATCGGCTTCATGCTGCTCCTGATCCTTGGCCTGTTGCCGACCATGATCTGGGCCGAGCGTAAGGGCGCCGCCTACATGCAGGATCGCATCGGCCCCAATCGCGCGAGCATCGGTGGCATATTCCGGCTGGCCGGCCTGGTGCACCCGATTGCCGACGTGCTCAAGCTGGTGTTCAAGGAAGACATCATCCCGGCCGGTGTGAACCGTTTCTTCTACCACGTCGCGCCGTGGCTGGTGATGGTCGTCGCGCTCAGTACCTTCGCCGTAATCCCCTTCGGCGACAAACTCTACCTTGGCGATCTGGCGATCAACCTGCAGGTAGCCGACCTCAACGTGGGTGTCCTGTACATCCTGGCCATGACCAGTCTGTCGGTCTACGGCGTCGTGCTGGCGGGCTGGGCAAGCAACAACAAGTACAGTTTTCTGGCCAGCATCCGCGCCACCTCGCAGATGATCTCCTATGAGATCAACATGGGCCTGGCCGTGCTCTCGCTGATCCTGGCCACCGGCACAGTGCGCATGGGCGAGATGGTCCATTCGCAGGGCGAATTGCTTTTTGGCTTCCTGCCGGCATGGGGCGTCGTGATCCAGCCACTGGGCTTCATCATCTTCATCGTGGCGCTGTTCGCCGAGGTCAACCGCAACCCCTTCGATCTGCCCGAGGGCGAGAGCGAACTGGTCAGCGGCTACCACATCGAGTACAGCAGCCTGAAGTTCGCACTCTTCTTCATGGCCGAGTACGCGAACATGATCGTCGGCGCGGCGATCACGGCGACGCTCTTCTTTGGTGGATGGCAGGTGCCCTGGCTTACTACTGACGTGTTGCGTTCCAACGCCGGCCCCTTGCTTACGGGCTCAGTGGCGATTGGCGTGTGCCTGAACCTGCTCTTCGCAGCCGCGGCATGGCGCCACTACGAACGCTTTCGTGGTCGCCTTGGCGACCGGCGCGAACTCGAGCCGATGATCCTGGCGATCATTTTCCTGCTGATGGCCGCGGGATCCGCACTTTTCCTGGCACTGGGCAAGCCGTGGCTGATCACTGAAGCAGCTGCAGCTCATTATGCAACGATCACGCAGATCGGCGCCTTCGTGCTGAAGACGCTCTTCTTCGCGTGGCTCTTCATCTGGGTGCGCTGGACGTTACCGCGCTTCCGCTATGACCAGCTGATGCACCTGGGGTGGAAGATCATGCTTCCGCTGGCCCTGCTCAATTTCTTCGTCACGGCGGCCGTTGTGCTCGTCGTCAACTCCTAGGGGATCGCAATGGCCTACTCAGTCCACGGACCGAAGGCGATCAGCGGGGGCAGGGGAGCCCGGATGCGTGGAGGCGAGGCTTTCTACCTGGTGGAGATCCTCAAGGGGATGGCCATCACGATGCGCCACCTGCTTTCCAACATGTTCGATCCTCAGCGCATGCCGACCCTGGAGTACCCGGACCAGAAGCCGGAGTACGGCCCCTGGCTGCGCGGACGCCACCGCCTGATGAAGCGCGAGGACGGATCACCGCGCTGCGTGGCCTGCCAGATGTGTTCGACCATTTGTCCGGCCGACTGCATCAGCATCGTTTCGGGCGAGGACGACCGGGCGGATGTAGAGAAAGCACCCGAGAGCTTCGACATCAACCTGCTGCGTTGCGTCTACTGCGGCTTCTGCGTGGAGGCCTGCCCCTGTGACGCGATCCGCATGGACACGGGGATCTTTGAACTCGCAGCGGACAATCGTGAGGCCTTCAAGGTCGACATCGATTTTCTGCTCAACAACACCACGGACGGGGTGAGGCGCTGATGGAAGGCCTGTTCTTCTACATCTTCGGCACCCTCGCGGTGATCGGGGCATTGGCCACGATCACGCGGCGGGATCCGGTGACCAGTGCGTTCTGGTTGATCTTCTGCTTCCTCAACGTCGCGGCGCTGTTCGCGGTGTTGCAGGCGCACCTCATGGCTGCGCTGCAGATCCTCATCTACGCCGGTGCAATCATGGTCTTCTTCCTCTTCGTGACCATGTTCCTGGGCAAGGCAACACGCCGGGCCGCCGGCCCGAACCGCTTCCTGTTCGGGGCGGGCATTGCCTCGGTGATTGCGATGGGTACGCTGATCGGTCGGGTCGTGACCAGTGATCGAGCTGCTTTCGGGCCGGTCGGTGAAGAGTACGGGACGGTCGAGAGCGTCAGCGAACTGCTCCTGGGCAGCTACATCTTCCCCTTCGAACTCACCGGACTGTTGCTCACGGTCGCGGTGATTGGCGCTGTCATGCTGGCGCGGCGCGAGGCTGCGGGTTCGCGCGGTACGATCGAGACGGGGCTCGTTGATGGGGTTTCATCGGGGGGTGCACCCGATGCCTGAGTTCTCGTCGCTCTCGCTGGCCGTCGAGGTCGGCCTCAACCATTACCTCGGGCTTTCGGCGATCCTCTTCACCATCGGTACGATGGGCGTCATTTTCCGACGCAATGCCCTGATCATGTTCATGTCGGTCGAGTTGATGCTCACCGGTGTGAACCTCACCCTGATCTCATTGAGCAGGGCCATGGATGACCTCAATGGTCATGTCTTCGTTCTCTTC
>Ga0164313_10001778_pt1 | contig 19287 bp, 22 predicted proteins | sample GuaBasSedimGuay4_FD_113735 | JGI IMG/M metagenome (GOLD analysis project Ga0164313, IMG submission 113735) | Subseafloor sediment microbial communities from Guaymas Basin, Gulf of California, Mexico - Guay4, Core 4569-4, 0-3 cm | ecosystem: Environmental > Aquatic > Marine > Hydrothermal vents... | reverse complement strand
GCTGACAAAGCTGGCGCCAACACTGGCATCAGCCGCCAGCATCGCAGGGTGAGCCCGCAGGTCTTTTTTCAGTACACCAAGCGGTGGCACGGCCTGCCATTCGGGCATCATGGTAGCTACCGGGCGCTCAGACTCCGTGCCGACCCATTCCGACAGTGCGGCGCGTGATCGCCCGTGCTGATTGCTCATGTTGATAATGCGATCGTCCAGTCGCCGTAGCTCCAGATCTGCACGCAGCACATCCTGTTGGCTCTTTCGCCCGACAGAGTAAAGCGACGTCGTGATAGTGGCGAGATCGGCAAAGAACGGTCGCGACTCGATCGCCATCTGGTGCGCTTCGCGCCAGTAATGCGTTTCCAGCCAGGCCATGCGGACCGCTGTCAGCACGTCACGACCGCGTCCGTCAGCTTTGTGTGACATCTCATCGGCGAGCGTGCGAAATTTGCGGGTGGTCAGTTCCCTGGTATCACCGCCCGGAAAAACCTGACGTATTCCCAATTGTGCCTGCGTCATCCCCTCGGTCGTAAAACCGCCGGACTGAATCGGGAAATTCGCCAAACCGACGCGCATCGTCGGATCAGGTAACTGACCACCGGCGACTGATTCGTCGCGTAATGCACCGGCACGCAAGCGGAGTGAATTCTGGCCGGGCTCATCATAGAGCGCCAGTTCTTCTGCCTCTTGCAGAGTCAAGGGCAATGCCTGCTTTGCAACCGCAACTTGTGTCAGGTACAGCCCGGCAACAAGGCCAATTGTCCTGAGCAGAAAACCCGCGCTATAGCGCGCTCTATTTTTTAGCTGGGCCGTACGCCCGAAATTGATCAACATCTAACAAACTCCTGCGGAGAAACCGAAAAACCGACGGTCTAAATCGCAGTGTTTGTTAAATCAGATAAACGCAGTTAAGAAGATTGAGGGGCGGCTGATAGCCGGGTGCCGTCGCCACAATACGAATGCGAGGCGAGGTAATTTTGTAATCTATAAGCTGATCATCGGCAATAGCAGAATTGATGCTGACGGGAATATCAAATTGACCGTCATTGAGCAAAAGCTTGTCGCGCCGGTTATCCAGGCTGCATTGCACATCCGCCTGACATTCGACTGACATTTTCACATCACAGGACATGACCGCGTCACATGCCGCAGGCGGACAATGATCACAATCGGCATCGGCATCCGGACTCGTCAAAACACTGTCGTGCATAGCATGTGCAGCGTGATCCGATGCCATGGTTGTGGCGACTTCTGACTCCATCGCCATCAGGCAAGGTTGTAATGAAACACTCAGCCACGACACAACGAACACCGAAAGGATCATTCGTCCCCAAGTGTGTCTGTGCATACGCATTGTGTTCAAGTCAGCCAAAATCTCTCCATGCAGTCCAATGCACCCTACTTATACTATGCCCCGAAGACAATAGCGGTTGATACTCATGTCACAGTGCAGCAATAAATCTGACCGGTCATTTGCCGGAAAAATTTCAACAACCTACGCCGGCCGATCATCGCCGCGGTCAATGCTTTCGATAATGGGGCAGCCGTCCTCACTGGCCCTGCACAGATTCAGCAGCAACTGGAGTTCGTTCCGCAAATACTGCAGATCGTCCAGATGCTCCTCTACTTCTGCAAGTTTTCTCCCCGTCAACAAACGCACTTCATCCCGGGCATGTTGTGGATCTTCGCGCATCTTGAGCAGCTCTGCGATTTCCCTGAGCCGGAAGTGCATTTTTTGCGCCCGCCGGATAAAGCGTAGTCGAGAGATATCCTTGTCGTCATAAACGCGAATACCGGAAGCCGTCCTGCCAATGGCGGGCAACAATTCAATTTTCTCGTAGTAACGCAACGTATCGGCGCTGATGCCGACCTTGTCAACCACTGCGCCAATGCGATAATTTCCGGGCTGCTGCATAACGATCAAATCTCCTGTCGTAGTCGCGCATCAATTTCATCGCGCAACTTGCGTGCGGATGGATGGCTGGTAAAAACCAGATCGCCATCGATCGCAATCGACGGCATGGAAATCACACCCAGCTCAACCGCATAATCCAGTTCGGCAATAACATTAACATTGCGCCATGCAACATCGTCACCGTAGTCCCGAACGACGGCTGTCACGATGTCGAACACCTTGCTGCATCTGTCGCAATCAGGAGACGAGAAGACTTCTATCTGAATCGGCTTCATCGATGCTGTCTCGTCAAAAATGTACGCGGGTACTCAGTACCAGTCGCGTATGCTGCGGACCATTCAGATCCTGCACAACGCCGCCCTCCAGAACCCAGCGGCGATGAATCCACTGCAGCCCGGCAGTTACCTGGTGCACCATTGCGTCGCCCTCGATCCAGCGGCCGTTAAGCTCCAGTACGCCATCCCACTCGGTCGCGGGGCCCCACTCCGGGTAGCTTGCCGGTGTAAGGCGATACTGCCAGGAAATATCGTAACGGGCAGCGTCTGGCGCGTCGTTGAGACCCTGAATCCAGAGGGCATCGATATCCCATTCATGCCGCCGCCGATAAAAAGTAGCCACAGCGCCCGCCTGCAGGCGCACATCCCGGTCGCTTTCAGTCGGCACGACCAATCCGCCGAGCAAGCCCAGACGACTTGTGCCAACGCGGTCATCCACTTGCCAGACAACATGTCTATAGAGCACATTCAGGTCGCCGAACTGATCGGATCCTGAGGACGATTGATACGGCAGTCCCAGGAATATCGTTTGTTTGCTACTGATGCCATACGCCAGGTTGGTGACCAGCACATTGGAATTCTGATCGAAGTTGTAGCTGTCAAACAAACGTAGAACCGTGCCGCCCTTTTCTATTGGCAGGGCAACGAACGACCGCAGTCCCATGGCAGAAACACTGGCACTCCCCAGCAATAGCCCGGCAATTACCAGCGGTGCTCGCGCAACTCGCGGCATCAGGATTCTTTGCTGTGCCGACTGCTCTCTTTGGGCGTAAAACCACCATCGAGTATGATTTCGCGAATAAGTTTCTCGTTCGCGCTCTCACCGGCCTTCATCGTTACCCGTGCCTTTTTCAGTTCGAGGCTCACGTCGACATTCTCAACGCCGTCAAGCTCACCAAGATTCTTCTCGATACCATAAGCGCAAAACGTGCAGGTCATGCCATCAATATCGATCTCCAGGACTTCCTGTGTTTCTGCCATTGCTGATCCTGACATTAGCAACATGCCCGCCAACGTAATCACTATCATCCTTATTCTCATGTTTGTTCTCCATGCCTGACCGGTGTCACCGCTCCAGCCACATACGCAGCGGCAGGGAAAGATATGCCGCACAAAAACCAATACTCCAGAGCACGACCGAGCTCCAGTAAATCCGCCGATTCCATACCTGCGCCCGGGCGCATGCCCTGGCCAGATCCGGGTCGGTCGGGCAAGTCTGACCAGGCCGGTGGATAAGCCAGCCCGAAATTAGCAAAAGCAGCGCGGAGACAGCAAAAACCCAGGCTTTATGCTGCGACATTGCGATCAGTAGCGGAAAACTACTGGTAAGGGCAGCAACTGAGGCGCCGAGCCCAAGGGTGACCAGCATAATTGGCAACGCGCAGCAGATCAGGGTTCCGCTGGCCGCGAACAATGTCAGCCAGCCGAGTCCGGTCTCTTTCAGCACCACTTCGCCTTTGCTTGTCACGGGTCTCTCTGATATCTCGATTTACAGGTAGCCAGCTTACAACCTGGAGCCAACTCCAAGTCAAGTTCTTGACCGCCCAAATGTGACCTGGTTCGATAGATATCCGATCAGGCGCTCTGCGCGCTGCTACTTCGCCTCTGTTGTGACGGAGCGCTTGGTATCATTGGCTTCGCGCAGGATGCGCAGACCGCCCGAGGTAACCAGGACAGCAATTCCGGCACCGATTACAAGATCAGGTAGTGGACTATGTAATACGCCGACGAGCACCCCAGCGACAATCACACCGACGTTTGCCAGCACGTCATTGCGTGAAAATATCCAGCTGGCACGCATATGGATCTCACCATCGCGGTGCCGGGCGATGAGCATGAGACAAATAGAATTCGCGACCAGCGCCGCCAGCCCAACCCCGATCATGAACAGTGATTCTGGCTCGCTGCCGGCAATGAAGCGGCGCACGACTTCCGCAACAACGCCGAGACCAAGCAGTATCTGAAACACGCCGCTTGCCGTTGCCGCGGTTACTTTGTGGTGAGTCGCTCGCCCAACCGCGTACAGACTGATTGCATAGACCGTAGCATCGGCGAGCATGTCCAGCGAATCCGCGATCAATGCTGTGGATTCAGCGATGAGCCCGAGAATCATTTCGATAACGAACATTGCGGAATTGATGCCCAGAACAATGTAGAGCACGCTCTTTTGTTCATTGTCTTTTACATCGATTTCGCAATCGCAGCTCATTTACTTCCCATCACTTATCAGCAGTTAGTTGGTGATCTCAATACTGGAGTGTATGTCGCTGACGAAAATCCAGCCAGCCGAAGGTCGTCCTGTTTTGGCATTGTCGCGAATTGCTTCGACCGCCTCTGCTGTGCGAGCGTCGTTATCGCAGACCAATTCCAACTTGACCTCCGTTACTACTTTTTTCCCAATATCGACAGAGTAGTCTTGCTCCTTGTTGCTCAACGCTTTCAGTATTCCCTGCACGTCAACCACCGTGATATTGCGGAATCCCGCACTGTTCAAAGCACTGACTACGTCGGCAACGCGGTTACGATGTATGAACGCTTTCACTTCACTCATGCTCATGATTTGTTTTCCTTGCGGGTCTCTGACCACTCGTAAATTACCGGTAGCAATATCAATGTCAGCAGCGTCGAGGTAATCAATCCACCCACGACCACTGAGGCCAGCGGCCGCTGTGTCTCGGCACCAACGCCCGATGACAACAGCATCGGAATCAGACCCAGGATGGCGACGCTGGCCGTCATCAGGACCGGTCGCAGACGCATCTCGGCGCCTTTACGGACTGCCTCGGTAACTGACATGCCCTTGTCACGCAATTCGTTGATAAAACTTAGCATTACAATGCCATTCAACATTGCGACGCCGAATACCGCGATAAAGCCGATTGCCGAGGGCACCGATATATATTGACCACTGACGAACAATGCGAAAATACCGCCAATGGTCGCGAATGGAACGTTGGCGATAATCATCGTTGCGTACTTGGTCGAATTGAACGCCGTGTAAAGCAAAACGAAAATAAAGAAAATCGTAAGTGGAACAATTACCGACAAGCGTGCCAGTGCCCGTTGTTGATTTTCAAACGCGCCACCCCACTCGATCCAGTAGCCGGGCGGCATATCGACATTCGCCGCGATAGCGGCTTTTGCATCCTTTACAAATCCGTCGATATCACGACCACGAACGTCCATCTGGATCACAGCATAGCGCTGCAATTGTTCGCGACGAACGAACGAATAGCCCTCAGCCAACGTAACATCAGCCACTGCAGACAGTGGAACGATAGCCCCAGTCGCCGTTCGAATCGGTATTCGCTGAATTGACTGTACGGATTCTTTGGACGCATCGTCGATGCGGGCCGTAATGTCGAAACGACGAACACCGTCAATAAGTGTTGACACCGGTTCATTGCCGATGCCGGTGCGCACCACGGACAATACGTCGTCCGCATTCATGCCATAGCGAGCAAGCTGCTCCCGGTTGACCTGGATTCGAATCTGCGGTTTGCCGATGTTTGCCTCAAGCGACAAATCTGCAACTCCTTGTACCTCGGCGACTGCATTTTTTATTTCCTCGCTAAGACGATCGAGTTCATCGAGTTGCTCACCATATATTTTCGCCGCCAGCGTTGCCCGTACGCCGGATATGAGTTCCTCTACCCGCATCTGAATCGGTTGTGTGAAAGCAATGACCGCTGTCGGCACAACCTGCTCAAGGACTTCGCGCATTTCATCCGCAAGTTCCGGAACTGATCGCTTCTCAGGCCAGTCATCCTCCGGATTCAGTTCCGTATAGATTTCCATGTAGTTGACGTCAGCAGTTTCTCCTTTCTCCGCGCGCCCAATCATGGCCACCGTTGTTTTGACTTCCGGAAACTTCGTTAACGCATTCTCGATATCTATCGATATCTTTATAGACTGATCGAGCGACGCTGACGGAATTGATGTGACCCGCCACATGATCGAACCTTCCTGCAATTGCGGCATGAACTCTTTGCCGAGGAAAGGGAACAGGGCGAGGCTCATGACTAACAAGCCCACCGCTGACGCCACGACTTTTTTCTTATTGGCGAGGGACCAGTCGAGAAATGGCAAATAACGTTTCTTGATAACTCGCACCAGCATCGTGTCACGCTCTTCCTTGGGGACGAGAATCAATGCGGCGAACACCGGGATTATCGTCAGCGTGAGCACCAGGGAGCCGGCCATCGCAAAACTGATTGTGAATGCCATGGGCTTAAACAGCTTGCCTTCAAGGCCTTCGAGTGCGAACAGCGGCAGGAACACTACAATAATAATCATGATCGCGAATGCGATGGGATTGGCAACCTCGCGAGCTGCCGCTAGAACGGCGCTGCTGCGATCCACTGGCGCACCCGACGCTTTGCGCTCGGCCATAATCCGAAACGCGTTCTCGACCATAACCACAGCACCATCGACCATCATCCCTATCCCGACCGCAAGCCCGGCCAGTGACATAAGGTTCGCCGACAATCCGGCTTCACCCATGAAAATAAAGGCGATTAGCATGGCAAGTGGTAAGGCGGTAATAACCACCAGCGCAGAACGCAATTCCCCGAGAAACAAGAACAGCACAATAGCCACTAAAATTGAACCCTCGACCAGGGCTCTGACCGCGGTACTGACAGCCTTATCAACCAGGTCCGTGCGGTCATATACCGGTCGCAGCACGACACCTTCCGGCATCGCATCATTAACGATGGCCACTTTTTCCTTGACCGATTCGACAACTCTGGCTGCATTTTCTCCAATGCGTGACAGTGCCATGCCCAGAACGACTTCCTTACCGTCACGAGTCACAGCGCCAAAACGCAGCGCGGGGCCCTGTTGAATTGTGGCGATGTCGCGCAGGTAAACCGGAACGCCATCTTCGACTTTGACGACCATCATGCCGATGTCCCGTTCGTTTTCGACCAAACCAAGACCACGCACGAGGTATTGTTCGGCGCCTACATCAATATACTGGCCACCAACCTGGCGATTGTTGGCTTCGATGATCTCCATGACATTTTTGAATGTCAGATCAAATTTGATAAGACTTAGCGGGTCAATAACAACCTGAAACTGGCGCTCCTTACCGCCCCACGACATCACATCATCAACACCCGGCGCGGTGCGCAAAATCAGGCGCACTGTCCAGTCGTGCAAGGTGCGCAAATCCATGTCAGATATCGCTGCGTTAAGCTGTTCGTCGGCACGTTCGATCGTGTACCAGAACACCTGCCCGAGACCAGACGTGTTGGGTCCCATTTCCGGTGTTCCATAGCCCTCCGGTATGCGATCGCCAACTTCCTGCAGGCGCTCCATTACCAGGCGGCGCGCGAAGTAAATATCCATGTCGTCTTCGAAGTAAACGGCAACGTAGGAAAGACCGAACAGGCTGACCGAACGGATTTCCTGAACTTTGGGCAATCCCGCCATGCCGGACTCAACCGGAAATGTGAGCAATTGTTCTACGTCCTCTGCGGCGAGACCGGGTGACTCTGTATAAATATTGACCTGCACCGGTGTCACATCGGGAAACGCATCGATTGGCACGGTAACCACCGCCCGCCAGCCGAGAAACGCCACTACACCAAATACGATGAGTACCAGGAACTTGTACCTCAGCGAGGCTTCTACCAGACTATTTAGCATGACAACCTCCTAGTGCTCATCGCCAATGGATGATTTGAGAATTAGCGACTTGATTGTAAATACGCCCTCGACAGCTATCTGCTCACCCCCGACCAGACCGGCCAGGACTTCCGTCCATTCCCCCTCGACGCGACCTACATCAATCGGCTGTGGTTGAAATTCATTGTCTGGTCCAAGTTTGAATACCGTCGGCACACCTGCCATTAACGTGACCGCGGCGGCAGGCACTGCCAGCACGACCGGTCCTGCACCCGTACTGACTTCGGCCTCGACAAATTGTCCCGGATGCAGATGATCATCAGAATTGTCAACCTCGATTCGCACGCCTTGCCGGCGAGTCGTTTCATCGAGGCGATGGTGCATCTGGATTACGCGTCCTTCAATCCAGTGGTCACTGCCATGATCGATCCTTGCCGGTGCTCCGACGGCGAGGTTTTTCAGATCGCTAGGCACCGTACTGGCTTCGATCCAGAGCGTCGTTTCATCACTGATACTGAATAACACCCGGCCTGGTTCGATCAATTCCCCGACAATAAAATCGTCCATGAGTACTGTTCCCACTTGCGGTGACAACAAATCGAATTCACCGTTTGCCGATGCCGCATCCCCGGACGAGAGGAGTGCTGTCGCCTGCGCGGATGTCATACCGTAGGCCAGAACCTTGCCTAACGCCTGGCGTTGCATTACCTGCGCCTCCGTGTAGCGGCGTTCCGAAACTGCCTCTTTGCCGAGTTTGCGAACTCTTTTCCATTCGCGATCAGCTATCTCGAGCGCGCCTTGCGCCTCGGCCATCGCCACGCTGGACAATGTAACCAGTGGCTGTCCGGCCGCCACCGTCTCGCCCAGCTTGACGTGGCGGGCCAGCACCTGCGCCGTTATGCGCGTGGTTACGTTCGCCGACTGATATGCATTGATGACTACCTCGCCAGGCAACCTCAGGTGATCGTTTAGCGTTTGCTTCGCGACAATCGCGAGCGATATACCTGCGGTTGTTCGCTCAGCCGCCGTCATTCGGACTACGCCTCCATCTTCGCCGTCGTGATGATCTTCGTCTTCAGCCGCGACTAACGGCAGGCATATGCCGAGAATCAGCAACGTTGCCAAAATTTTGTATCGTTTCATATCTGTTGTCTCCATTAACCTGGCGCGTGCGTTGTTGATCATCGTATTGCCTCCGGCCCGAGCCACTCTCGAAGCTGGCCCGATGCGGTCAGCCACTCAAACCAGGCGCGCCACATTGCCTGGCGCAATTCGAGCGCGCTCTCTCCGGTGTCCAGCGTTTGCGTGATCTGCACAAGAAAATCCGTAGTACTCAGTTCGCCGGCTTCCCAGAGGCGGCGCAATAATTCGGTCTGCCGGCGCAAGCTAACGTTGCCGGTATCCTCCCAGTCCTGCCATGCGTCACGGGAAAGCTGGTATCGCTCCAGCGCACCGGTAAACCGCGCGTATGCCCGGCGCATGACGTCCGATGCAGACTGTTGCGCCTGACGACGTGCAGCACTGGCCGCGGTCACTTCGTAGGTAAAGCGATTCCTGATCGGTATCGGCACCGTGACGTTCACCCCGACCAGGTTCTCATCATCTTCCTTGCCACCACGCAATGTAATTGTCGGGTCCAGGCGCCGTTCTCGTCGACGCAGTTCGACCAGCGCGGCGGCAGCAGCAACCTGGAACTGGGCGGCGCGAACATCTGGCAAGCGCATGACGAATTCCTGAGCATCAGCCGACGAGGCAACAATCGCCGGCAATGTTGTCTCCAGCTGCGGCCATTCGGAGCTCGGCGAGCCAATTGCGATACTGGTGACCGCTTGCCGGGCTTCAGCAACATTGGCTGCTGCCGTTGCCTTCTGCATACGCGCTTGTGTGTTAGCCAGCATCGCAAGATTAAGCTCAATCTGACTGATGTCGCCGATATCAAAGCGGCGCTGTGCCAGCGTGGCGAAATCCTGCATCGTATCGACACGCACTCCCGCCAGTGCCCGCCGATCCGACTCAGTCTGGTGACCGGCCAGCGCCGACATTAAGTCAATAGCGACCTGCCAGCGAACAGCAATGTAGTCTGCCTCAACCGAGCGACGCTCCGATTCCGCCAGCGACGTCCTGGCCCTGCGTTTACCGCCCCAGTCAATTGTTTGACTGATACCGATGGCGCGTGTTTCCGAGTCCGCATTTTCAAATTCGAATTCGAGTTCGGGATTGTAGAGTGGACGGCCGGCTGCGCCCTCGAATGCGGTGCTCGCATCGAGAGCCGCCCGGGCCGCATTCACCTCTGGGCTGGCGTCAATAATTGCTCGTACGAATGACGCCAACGGCAGCCTATTTGCATTCGTTGGCGCTGCATCGCCGTTATTCTGTGCGGAAATGACTCCGGCCGGAACAATAGCTATCAAGGTCGCCATAAGAACGGCGATCCCGCGGTATTTCATAAACATAAACAAGGTCCTGGAACATATAGAACAGCATCAGCCGACGATGTCGGCCAATTTAATAATGTTTGATCAGGTCCTAGCTATTTGGGGGAGGTGTTGGTGGTGCTGTGCTACAGGTAGCAGTGCGTATGAGTCGCAGAGGGATGAAGTCGCCGAATAAGGGCACGGCGGCCAGCTCAAATTGTGCAGTCAGGGCAACGGCATGCGCGTGACAAAAGTGGTCACAGGAATCGCCGTCATGATCGTCGCCATCTGCATCTGGAAACCATTGTTCGCCACCGTCATCAGCATGCGCATGATGCGTCTGGTGAAAACTCATCTCGTCAACGGATTCCGCCACGCCTTCCATGCTCACGAAGAGCATAGTTGCAATCAATAATTTCAGAATTCCGTCACGCATCTGCATAGGCTACACAAGTTCAATGCATAATTACAATAACAGTTCACAAATTACGGCTTCGCTGCGTTCGACTAGCCCGCTCCCAAATGACAGAATGCGACGACTATAACGGCGTTCAGGCTTGCATATGAATAACTCTGGCCCCGTGGCCGAATCCAAACTGGGATTGAGTGAACTGATCGCCATGGGTGTCGGCGGCATGATCGGTGGCGGTATTTTTTCGGTTATGGGACTTGCGGCCGGCATAACCGGTCACGCAACACCAATCGCCTTTGCGCTCGGTGGCGTACTCGCGCTCATGGGTGGATATTCTTATGTGCGTCTGGCGCTAACCTTCGTCAGCGACGGAGCAAGCTTCACCTATTTGGAACGCGCCTTTCCTAAGCACCAGGCAGTTGCCGCCATCACCGGATGGACGGTGGTCGTTGGTTATGTTGGCACGCTCGCCCTGTATGCATTTACGTTTGGTGCCTACGGGTCCGAGCTTTTAGGGCAGGCAGACCTGACCCTGTTGCGGCAGTTGCTTTCGGTCGGCATTATTTTGGCATTTATGATCGTTAATCTTCAGGGCACGACCACCTCCGGCAAAACTGAAGAATTAATCGTTTACCTGAAAATCGCCTTGCTTGGCCTGTTGGCTATCGCCGGTTTGCCAAGTGTCGAACCAACCAATCTGGAGCCCTTGTTCGATAAGGGTGTGCTATCGGTATTCATGGCAGGCGCGTTGATATTCGTCGCCTATGAAGGGTTTCAGCTGATTACGAATGCGGTGTGCGAAACCCGGGATCCACAGAAAAACATTCCGCGCGCAATTTATGGCGCCATTGCAATTGTTGCAGTGATTTACGTTGGCCTGTCGATTGTGGCGATCGGCAGTATTTCGATTGAGCAACTTATCAAAGCCGAGGAGTACGCGCTGGCAGTGGCAGTAGAGCCGTCGCTGGGAAACGCCGGACGCGTACTGGTCTCGATTGCTGCGCTGCTCGCTACCGCCTCCGCGATCAATGCAACGATGTTCGGCGCGTCGCGAATGATGGCGGAGATGGCAACAGACGATGCGGCGCCGGTTGCATTCTCCTTCAAGAGCCGCGTCGATGTGCCATGGCTAGCCATCCTGGTCATCACGATGCTCTCGATCGGCTTAACCGTGCTTGGCGGCCTCGAGCTAATCGCGGCATTCTCCAGCATGACATTTTTGTTTGTGTCGGTGGCTGTTTCGATTGCTAATTTCCGTTTGCGTAGCCAGACAGGCTCGCGCGCAGAATTAATACTGGCCGGCATCGTATTGATGCTGGCCACCATAGTCATCATGATTATTTATCTCTGGCAACAAGCGCCGACAGACCTGGCTTGGATTTTTTCCATCTACCTGGCGATAGTCGTCACAGTGTTCGCACTGCCCGCATTGCGGCGCACAGCTGAGTAATTACGCGATCACTGCTGTCCGCAAAAAATCGCTTTGTTGGTCGCAGGATTAAGCTTCGGCGTGATGTTCAGGCATCTTTCGCTGATTCGAGATTTCGCCCGCTGGGCGGGCTCCTACAATGCTAATTAGAACTGTAGGAGCCCGCCCAGCGGGCGATTGCCGAATTTGAGTTTATGGGACAGCCTTGTTGCACAATTACGTTTTCTCGCGTGCCGCTTCCCATTGATCGATCGGATGCAAGGGCCCGACCGGACAGAAATGCTCTTTTGTCGACTTGCCAGTCAGACGGGAATACAGGTCATGAAACGCCCGCATTTCGCAGCCTGGCGTACCAATAACGGCAGCGATGACGAAGGCGATGCCGAGGTGAAAGAAAAGGTACAGTTCCCAGATCCAGATTGACCTTGCCAACAGAACTGTTTCCGGCGTGCCCTCGGTCAACTGGCCGACAGCGGCCAGTGCCAGGAACACGCCTGCACAGACAATCGCCGGCCACTTTTTCCAGGCTCGCGAAAAACCGATGTTGATTACATAGCTAATCAGAAAAAGTCCGATGATAACGCCATTCCAGATGAGTGGGCGTATATGGGCATCTGCGCTGAACAGATTTGCGCCCACCTGCAACAGCCCCGCGACGTACCGCAGACACAATATGCCAAAGAAAAGTCGCACGATTCGCCCGACCGGCCCGGGCCTTGGCAACGAACCAGGTTCCTCGAGTGTCAGATCAGTTGTGGCCATATATTTATGCCAGGAGTTTCAGCTAACCCGCACAGCAGGAAAGCTGCTTCACATCCTTGAAAAACGTCTGTGAACAAAGTTTCAGGCCTTCGACCATCGTCAGATAGGGGAACAGCTGATCGGCAAGTTCGCGCACGGTCATGCCATTGCGAATGGCAAGTGCCGCCGACTGGATCATCTCACCGCCCTCCGCTGCAAAAATCTGCGCACCGAGGAGACGGTTTGTCTCAGCATCGGCAACCAGCTTGACGAAGCCGTCTGTCTCAAAATTGGCCAGCGCGCGCGGCACATTTTCGAGATCCAGTGTACGGCTTTCCGTGTTGATGCCCGCCGCGCGAGCCTGGTCTTCCGACAAACCAACAGTTGCGACCTGTGGGTCCGTGAATATGACAGCCGGCATTGTTGACAGATCCAGTGCCGCATCGCCACCTGTCATATTGATCGCTGCCCGCGTCCCCGCGGCAGCGGCGACATAGACGAACTGCGGTTGAGCGGTGCAGTCACCGGCCGCGTAGATGTTTTGCGCCGATGTTTGCATATGATCATCAACGACAACGGCGCCAGCCGCATCCGTATCCACACCTGCGGCCGCAAGGTTAAGGCTGGCTGTATTCGGTGGTCGACCGGAAGCGACCAGTAGCGCATCCGCACTCAGCACCTCAGCGTCGATCGAGATACTGAAAACACCATTCTCGTGGCTGATCTGTGATGCACTCGTGCCGGGCAGAACGCGAATTCCTTCTTTTTCGAACGCAGCGGTCAGGCCCGCACCAAGCGCAGAATCCTCCTGCGACAACAACCTTGTTCTTGCCAGAATCGTAACCTGTGCACCCAGGCGGCGGTACGCCTGTGCGATTTCCACTGCAACCACGGATGAACCAATGACAACCAGGTGCTCGGGAATCGAATCGGCAAACAACGCTTCGGTCGAGGTCCAGAAAGGCACGTCCTGCAGGCCGGGCACAGGTGGAATAGCCGACGATGAGCCAGTCGCTATCAGAATCTTATCCGCGCGCAAGGTTTTCTCACTGCCATCGGCCTGGGTGACCAGCACGGTCGAGGCATCTTTGAATGACGCATCGCCCCGGACGAGCTCAATCGAATCATTGCCCTCGAGAATACTCTCGTACTTCGCGCCGCGAAGTTCGTCCACTCGGGCACTTTGTTGCGCCAGCAATGCTTTGCGATCGATGACCGGTTCACTGTCCGCGAGGCCATCGAACGGATTGTGGCGTTGCTGCTGCGCCAGCTGCGCGCCGCGAATCATTATCTTTGATGGCACGCAACCAACATTGACGCAGGTGCCGCCGATGACGTCTGCGCGCTCAATCAGGGTGACGGTCGCACCGCCCTCCACGGCTTTTGTAGCCGCCGCGAAGGCACCGGAACCGGTGCCGATGATGACAATGTGCGATCCGTCACCATCATCGCCAGCGACGGACTTTCCGTCGCGTTGCAAAAGCTTGCCGGTGAAGCCTTTGCTATCGAGCGCATCGAGCAGATGCTGCACGTTGACGTTCGCATCCGCATCGATCTCCGCTGCACTGTCTTTGAAGGAGACCTTTGCTGACACGCCATTCAGTTCATTCAGCGCATTGGTCGCTGTGATCGCGCAATGGTCACAGGTCATGCCGGAAATACCCAGCCTGAGAGTAGTCATTTGATTAATCACTCAATTGAGGTGATGCAGGGAATCTGCCAGCAGATCCCCTTGTCGGTTAGTCTGAGATGGGCGTCGCCGGATAGCCAACCTCGGTCGATGCCTGCGCGACTTCTGTGGCGGTTGTCTTACTGTCATCATATGTGACGATCGCCTTTTTGCTGTCGAAGTCCACATCAACGTCTTTCACGCCATCCACCCGTTTCATGGCCGTGCTTACCGTTAGCGGGCACAACGCACAAGTCATTTTGTCAATGTCCATGGTGACTGTCTGATCAGCAGCTAACGCGGAGAAAACTGTACCCAGGCCGCCCGATAATATGATTGCTAAAAAAAGTTTTTTCACTGTCCTGCTCCTAAATAAAATATGGAAGAATAAAGTTCACGCCAAGTGCCAGCGCTACCAGCGCAGTAGCAAACCACAAGGCAATTTTAATTACGCGGTCGGACTTCGGTGAGGCGCAATAAGAGCCTTCTTCGCAGGCCTTCTTCGGCTTCCAGTACACGTACCAGTAACCGGCGCCGAGAAACAGCAAAGTCGCCGTGATGAAGTAACTTTGATAAGGCGCCATCGCCGTCAGATTACCCATCCACGCACCACTGACGCCGAGCGTCAATAATAGCAACGGCGCGATACAGCACGAAGACGCCAGCAAGGCGCCAATGACACCACCAACGGCAAGCAGGCTCTTGCGCCCTTCATCTGAATTTTGTGTCGATTCCATCTCGTACCCTTGAATATGCCCCTGCAAAGAGTAACTATAAGGCCTGTAGTCGCTACAGGCTCAAGCTTTATTTGGAGAAAAATTGTGAACGAATTCACAATTGGCGAGTTATCAAGGCTCACCGAGGTCAATATCGAGACGATCCGCTACTACGAGAAGATCGGTATCATGCCGCATCCGCCCCGCAACAGTTCCGGATACCGGGTTTACTCGACACCGCATCTGGAGCGCCTGTCCTTTGTGCGTCGCAGCCGCGAGCTTGGCTTCAGCCAGCCGGAGGTCCGCAAACTGCTGACGCTGGTTGACGAGCATCAATATACCTGCGCCGAAGTTCGCGACATGACCGCGCGGCAACTCGTGACCGTGCAGAACAAAATCAATGACCTGCAAAAAATGGAGGTAGCGCTCACGAAAATGGTCGGCGAATGCGCGGGTGGCGACATCCCTGAGTGCCCGATTATTGACACGCTGCTTTCTGCGGGTGGGCATTAAATCGATATCCAGGCTGTCGCTTGCAGAAAAGTTATATATGGTTGACCGTATATACGTTTATACGTATATTTCTTCCGCATGGAGATTCCCTGCCGTCAGTTCTTTCAGCTGTTAGCCGATGACACGCGCCTGCGTTGCCTGTTGCTGATCCAGCACGAGGGAGAATTGTGTGTCTGCGAACTCGTGCATGCGCTGGGCGTTATTCAACCCAAGATTTCTCGCCACCTCGCGGCACTGCGAAATGAAGGTGTGGTGACAGATCGGCGTGCCGGGCAGTGGGTACATTACCGACTCCATCCCGACTTGCCCGCGTGGGCGCATGCAGTGCTTGTGGCGACAGCCGTTGGGGCAGAACAGCGGCAACCCTTTATCAGTGACCGGGATACTTTGGCACAGATGCCCAACAGGCCAGGCGCGGCTCGTTGCGCATGACACATTCGTGATGAGAACCACTTGATGAAGGTCCTGTTTTTGTGCACCGGCAACTCCTGCCGCTCGCAGATGGCGCAAGGCTGGGCCAATCACCTCGGAGCCGGGAGCATCGAGGCACGTTCTGCCGGCATCGAAGCGCATGGCCAAAACCCGCGCGCCGTAAAGGTAATGCAGGAAGCCGGCATAGACATTTCAGGGCAGGAGTCCACCACGCTCAGCGACGCGATGCTGGAATCCGCCGACTACCTCGTTACGGTTTGCGGTCACGCGGATGAAAATTGTCCGGCGCTGTCAGCGGGATTATCCAAAGAGCACTGGCCGTTGGACGATCCGGCCAGGGCGACAGGAACGGAAGAGGAAATAATGGCGGCATTCAGGGAAAGCTGTACAGACATCCGCCGACGCGTTGCGGATCTGATTGCGAGGTTGATAAGCAATGAGCAGTAACAATAATGGCGCTGGTCAGATGAGCGTTTTCGAGCGTTACCTTACTATCTGGGTCGCCCTTTGCATCGTCGTTGGCATTGCACTTGGACAGCTATTTCCCGACATATTCCAGTTCATCGGCCGTATCGAGGCGGCGCATATCAACCTGCCAGTGGCCGTCCTGGTCTGGTTGATGATTATTCCGATGCTTATAAAGATCGATTTGCGCCAACTCAAGAGCGTCGGACAACACTGGCGCGGTGTGGGCGTCACCCTGTTTGTAAACTGGGGTGTTAAACCTTTTTCCATGGCACTGCTTGGCTGGTTTTTTATTGGCTATCTCTTTCGGAATTTTCTCCCCGCCGAACAAATCGATTCATACATCGCGGGACTGGTAATTCTGGCTGCAGCACCGTGTACGGCGATGGTTTTCGTCTGGAGCAATTTGATGCGGGGCGAGCCGCACTTCACGCTTTCCCAGGTGGCGTTGAACGACGTAATTATGGTGTTTGCGTTCGCGCCAATCGTTGCGTTGCTGCTGGGATTGTCTGCGATTGCCGTGCCGTGGGACACGCTCATTCTGTCGGTACTGCTGTATATCGTCGTACCGATGATCATCGCGGGTTTGTGGCGCCGGTCACTACTCAAACGTAATAACGGTGAGGCAGAGCTGGAGCAGGTAATTGCCAGATTGGGGCCTGTATCACTCGTCGCCCTGTTAGCGACGCTCGTTTTGTTATTCGGTTTTCAAGGCAAGCAAATATTAGCCGAGCCGCTGGTCATTGCATTGCTGGCGGTGCCGATTCTGCTGCAGGTCTTTTTTAATTCCGGGCTCGCATACTTGCTTAATCGCCAGCTGCGTTCTCCACACTGTATCGCCGGTCCCTCTGCGTTGATTGGTGCCAGCAACTTTTTCGAACTCGCAGTGGCTACCGCAATCGCTTTGTTTGGATTTGAATCCGGTGCCGCGCTTGCAACCGTTGTCGGCGTCCTGGTCGAGGTGCCAGTAATGCTGCTCGCGGTACGCGTGGTCAACCGGTCACGCGGATGGTATGAACAACGCAGTGGGGTCGTACCGTATGAGGAATGTTGCCCGGCGAATCCGGAAGGAAACGTGTCAGGTTAGCCTACAATCGCCCGTGCCGATTGACGGATAATCACGTGGATCCAGAACGTGTATCTATCGTACGGTGGGCGAATTCTCAAACCAGAGAAAGAAGCATGAACATCAAACTAGTTCTTGTCCGGAATTGGCCGTCCTGGCCAATCCGGACGCGGCATTTGAAAATGCAATTTTCAAATGCCTTTCATTTCAAAGGCTTACGCCTTCGAAATGTCGGCACATCCCTGTGCCGAGTTAGTGCCTGCCCAAAATACACGTATTCTGGACAGGCACAAACTAGTGACCTGGTACCATTTTCCCTGACGAATCTCACTGCATCCCTGGGAACCAACGCCACTCAGTCAATAGTCGCCCCAATGTGCACTTCCCCGCGCTCCCGTGCCAGCTCGACCTGTTTTTGTCTTTCTGCAAGCCGCTCGACCCGGTCTGGTGAAGAGGAACCAACACATCGCGGGCATGAAACACCCTCGCTATAATCGGGGGATTTGAGGTCCTCATCGCTCAATGGGCGGCGACACGCGTGGCATTGTACGTAGCCGCCCTCGGCAAGATCACGATCAACCGCGACCCGTGTGTCGAAGACGAAACACTCACCATCCCAGCGATTGTTTTCTTCACCAACTGTTTCCAGGTATTTCAGTATCCCGCCCTGCAATTGATAAACTTCATCAAAACCCAGCTCGAGCATCAAGGCCGTTGCTTTTTCGCAGCGGATACCGCCCGTGCAAAACATCGCTAACGGGCGCTTCTTGTCGGCTTCGTCAAGATTGTTCGCGAAATCCGCAAACTGCCGGAAATTATCAGTACCGGGGTCAACTGCGTTCGGAAATGTGCCAACTTCAAATTCGTAGTGATTACGCGTATCGATGATCAGGGCCTCCGGCCTTGCGATCAGGGCATTCCATTCCTGCGCATCAATATGTTTGCCGGTGAGTTTATCGGGCCTGATGTCAGGCCTGCCGAGCGTTACAATTTCATTCCTGATCTTGACGCGCATGCGGCGAAACGGTGCTTCACTGGTTTCATTCCAGCGGCCCTCGATCGGCTCCTCCAGCGAGAGCGTTTCCTCTAACCAGTCGAATACCGCCTGTACGGACTCGCCACTGCCGGTAAGAGAGCCATTGACGCCTTCTTTTGCGACCAGGAGCGTGCCGAGCAGATCGTGCTGCTGACACTGCGCCAACAAATCCGTACGCAATTTTTCAGGATCGTCGATATCGATAAAACGGTAAAACGCAACAACTTTCATACTCGATCAACCCCTGGGCCCGAAAAAGTCAGTGACAAAATACTGTGGCGAATTTCTTCACCAAGCACGAGCCGTGCATCTTCGCCGATGCGATTGATGTCATCATCAAATTCAAGAAAACCTGACGCATTGCGCCGCAAGACGTCGCGTTGGCGCAGGATATTAATGAAGTCGCGGAAAAGCGCCTTGTCAAAGAAGTCAGGTGAATGCAGGCCATAAATCATCGCCATTCGTTGCGCGCTTTTCTGACACAGGCCTTCGAGCTTGGCGCGCGTCAATGTACCGGAGCCATTTCTCACGAGCAATGCGATCACCAGGTAAAAACGCTGCAGCATCGAGACCATCGAT
>Ga0164313_10001777_pt1 | contig 19288 bp, 30 predicted proteins | sample GuaBasSedimGuay4_FD_113735 | JGI IMG/M metagenome (GOLD analysis project Ga0164313, IMG submission 113735) | Subseafloor sediment microbial communities from Guaymas Basin, Gulf of California, Mexico - Guay4, Core 4569-4, 0-3 cm | ecosystem: Environmental > Aquatic > Marine > Hydrothermal vents... | reverse complement strand
GTATATATTCTTAATTTCATTTCAAAGCCTTTTTTAATATTAAATCTACAAGATAAGTCAACGGTTCTGCATTGGTTCCACTAACTTGAACTCCCCTCTTACTCAATGTAAAAAGCGCTGCGTGTATAACCTCATGAACTAAATCACTACCAATTTTAGACCTGTTTTTATATCTTGTCCAAATAACACAATTACCATTATTTAATTGCAAGCACTTACCATTAGCAGATTCTAGATCATAATTTATATAACTATAATGTTTCTTACAATAATTAGAGAATTTTTTCTCACTCCAACCTATGAAAAAATAAAAGTTAACTCTCCATAGCTTGCAATAGAACCAACCTGGACTATTCATTAATTTCCTTATCTCTAAGCTTCATCTTTGTGTCTCTCTATCTTGCATTAAATGTGCAACTAATCCCGCCGCGCTTAAAACCTTTAAATATATAGCAAATGTCATTCCCAAAAATGCATTTGCTGACGCGAGAGTGGACCTTTACGCACACTTGATTATCTGGCTTTTCAACGCCTTGTTCATCATATACTTTTTTGGTGCAAGAAATAAACACCGCCGCCAACAATACTATAACTATTCTAAGCTTCATATTTACCCTCAACGCCTCTCTTTAATCTATTTTCTGTTATTCCTTTTAGCGTATTTATTGCCATTATTTCACCACAACCGTTTCATTCAATAATAATTCAACCGTATTTTTATAAGCTCTTTCTAATAGTTCTTTTGATATATTTTCCTTCCTATACTCTCCACTTCTAGCCATCCCAGCCATTACCCCGTCTATAATCTGATCTAGTATATCAATTAAATTTACGTCTTCTGGTATGTATTTTTCATTATTAAAATGATGTCTTTCTTTTTTTTGATGTGATTCCCACCATGATGTTTCTTTAAACCCTGTTTTAAAATCATTATGAAAACCGTCTATGTCATTTATTTTTGTTAAGTCATGCGTATATTTTTGTCTATTCATAATATCTATAAAAAAATCAAAACCTTTTTGTATATCTTTTATATGAGTTTTTGATGCTTCCAATAACTCTTCTTTTGAGACTTTTGACCAGTCACAAGTCCGTGTATCTGCTGTATTACTTTTCGTAATCTCTATTGCCATTCTTTATTCTCCTGTTAGCCTTTATAGTAAAGCCGAATTGATATTAAATTATATCCTATGATCATAATTACGCACATTATGTATCCTATACCCTCGCTAATCATTCCGCTAATTCCCTAAAGCTCTTGTAATTCTGTTTCTCCAGAGCCAGAGCCAGAGCCATCGCCAGAGCCAGAGCCATAGCCATAGCCAGAGCCATCGCCATCGCCATCGCCATAGCCAGAGCCAGAGCCATAGCCAGAGCCATAGCCATAGCCAGAGCCATCGCCATAGCCATCGCCATAGCCATAGCCATCGCCATAGCCAGAGCCAGAGCCAGAGCCATAGCCAGAGCCAGAGCCATAGCCATAGCCAGAGCCATATCCCTTAAAGCTTTTAATTATGACTTCCATATTTTCGCACCATAGAAATCTTTAACCACGGATTCAACCACTGGTATTATTTCGATGACTTCAGTTAGTAAAATTGCATTAACTAACGTAGCTATCTTGCAATTGTCGAAGTCTTTAGAGCCTTCCATTGCAAGCTGAGATAAAGAACAGGCTTTAACCCAAGAATAAATTCTTCTAGAATCCGTTACTAGACATTCTCTCCCATCCCTTTCAACTAACTTACCAAAATGCACACCTGCGGAGTAAGTTCTAAACAGACAAATCTTACCTATTAGTTCACTTGCTATTTGATTTTCTTTTTTAACCACACTATCCGCTCCCATCCCTAAGAGACTGAGAATTAAACTTTGTTTTATTTCTTCTGTTATCATTTATTTTTCTCCTTATTATCTTTTAAGTTACCTATATCTTTAAGAGCTTTTAGGGCTATTTTTCCATTATCAGTAAAATTAAAATCAATAGTACCTATATCGTTTTCACTGTAAAACTTTAAAGCCTCTATAGCTATTTCAAGCTTTCCAGACATAGACTCGTGCTGCTGTAAAACACTATACTCACCCTCTTTAAAGCCCTCATTCCAACCAGAGCATGAGTTTTTACATGCGTGATTAAGCTTTTTCATCAGCTAAGTCTCTCACTAGTTTTTGGCCCTGTAGTTTCTCCTAATATAAATTCAACATCTATAACATCGCCGCTCTTTAACTCGCTCCATTTTTCTTGAATGTAATTATGGGAAACTTGATAAGTTCTATCACCCCATTCGTAGCAATCGTAGTGAGATTGACACCTATTGAATGAGGTAAGTTGAATTAGGGTTTCGCCAAAACCAGCTCTTTTTAATAAATACGCATCTTGACCACTAACTTTACTAATATCAATCTCAATTGCCATAACTACAACAAACGTAGCTTTGTCTCTTACCTCAAATATCTTTGTTTTCATTTATCTCGCCTTTCCTTTTAAATAGTTTTCACGCCAATTCAGCGTCGCTTTCATTTGATATGCTTTTTTTCTAAGCTTAGCGAAATCATATAGCCAGATTAGATGATTAGTTTTAGGGGACTTATAGCTAAATATTATAAAGTCCTGAGCTGCAAAAGAGTCATACCATTCATGAGTAATGTGCCGAGCTTTTCCCAAAACTATTTATCCAATTCTTTCAAAAGCCTATCCGCTATTTCTACTGCGGCTTTTGCTATTTCTTCAGACTGATACCTACCATTTAATTTGTCGGTAATAGATCCTTGAGCAATCATCGCGGTAAAAAATTCTCTACGTGATAACCCCCCGAAAGTTTCTACCGTCCTTGGAAACGCGTTTTGGCTTCTTAACTCTTTTTTATCTTCGTACATTCTATTATCCCCTTGGCGGTTAAAACAAAGTCATTAGCCAGTGAATTCCCAAAGACACTAGGCCCATCCAAAGACTTAGAACCACGCCCAGTGCTAACCCTATAAATTGATCCTCGCTTAACGGTGCTTTCAACATATAACCTCATTTTGTTTATTTGCGTTTTTATACCCCCGCATTGTACCAGTTACAACGCCCTTATCATTTTTTGAAAATTTGTAAAACTTACAACGTAAATCTGTGATTACACAAAAAATATATAGCATATAAAGCTTTTGTGTGTTAAGGGGCCCCACTTCCGTTATACGCCGTATAATATCAGTTTAAATCCCTAACCCATTAGAATCACTACAGAGTGTTTATATCTACGTTAGGAGTAAAGATATTTGACATGTTCTAGCTACGTTTATGGCTACGTTTATGGCTACGTTTATGGCTACGTTAGGAGTAAAGATATTTGACATGTTCTAGCTACGTTAGGAGTAAAGATATATTTCAGACATTTGACCTATTTCAGCTACGTTAGGAGTAAAGATCTTAGAGCTATTCCCGCTACGTTAGGAGTAAAGATCTTAGAGCTATTCCCGCTACGTTAGGAGTTTCGCCAAATAATATATAAACCTCGGCTTTAGGGACTGCTATAATACAGGTCGGCTAAATATTTCCGGCCCCCCGCCCCCATACGCCCCCCTTGCAGTTTTTTCCACTATCAACGTAGCTCAAACATTTTCTATTCAAAAATATCTATGTCGCCTTTCGTTAACACCTCAACTTTAGAATCTTCATTAGATTTTATATCTATTATATCTATATTATTTTCCATGGCTTCAGGTGCTCCATGCGCTGATGGTGACGCTAGGAGTCCATGACTATTATTGCTCGAATCTAATGCGGCGCGCTTACGCGCTTCGTTCAACGCAGTGCCGATATCAATAGTTGTTGACACCTCTAAATTCAAGCGATCACCGTATATCTGTGGTTTCCGCTTCGATAGAACCCACTTAGAGTTGTCTGATTTCAATCTGGCGCGATTTACGTCAATGCTGTGATCGTCTGCAATGTCAAGTAAATCATCTGCTAAATGTTCTAAACCTTCCAGACGCGCTGTGGCGAAATTATCCTCGAATTTTGGGTTACTCTGCTTGTATTTATAGAAGTGGTATGAGCTAATGAGGATTTTGTCCAAAATTCGTCTTAGTGACATTCCTTCTATTGCTAGCTCAATTGCAGTGTTTTTCTGCTCCTCAGTCAACTGTACTGTGGGTTTCCTAATCTCTATTTCGCCAGCCATAGTTCTCCAAAAGTCTTGTAAGTCGTATAAGTTGAATACCACGTGTACGTTGAATACTCTGTGTACGTTTAATACTCTGTGTACGTTGAATACTCTGTGTACGTTTAATACCACGCGTATGGTGTATAACTTATTATTTTGTCTATAAGTTCTACATATTTTCAATTATACGGTATTCTTGCCAATTTTTAAGTTTTTATCACTTTGTACCTCTTTAAGTCTATAAGTTATACATCCCTTAGCCTCTCAGGTCCAATGCCTTTGACAAGGCCAGTGGCATGCTCGCTGCACTATGTATTGGTATCGACTTAAACACTAACAAAGGGTTTTACCATGCAAGCAAAATTTCTAATGATAGCTATCCAGCTTATAAAAAATAAACACAATATCTGTTTTGATATATCCAGTGAAAACGGCCAGATTTTTGAAAACGTGGCCCACATGGATTGGTTTGAGGATGCAATTGCGGAGCGAATCCAAAACGATTATCCAAACGCCGATCTAACAGACCTCATGGCTATTTATAGCGTTTTATAAAAATAAACCAAATTAAACACTAACAAAGGACGTACCAAATGATCTCAACAACTCTAACAGCTATTTCAATAGCCTTAAACATAGCAATTGCAGACATGGAAGCTGCTAAACCCAAAGACAGCTTATGTGAAATGAACAGCTACGAAGCTCAACAAATATTAGACAACTTCGAAACTCATTCCACAAATTACGAGATTCAAATAGAAGAATATTGCGATTTATAAGACTGCATATTTTTAAAAACGACTAATTAACTAACCAATAAAAAAGGATGTGAAACATGAAACAATCTGAATTAAATAGTATATTAAGACTGCATAAATTATGGCGTAATGGTCTACCGGAAGGCGAAAAAGCTAATCTTAGTAGCGCCGATCTTAGTGGTGCTAATCTTAGTAGCGCCGATCTTAGTGGTGCTAATCTTAGTGGTGCTAATCTTCGTGGTGCCGATCTTATTGGTGCTACTCTTAGTAGCGCCGATCTTATTGATGCTACTCTTAGTAGCGCCGATCTTAGTTGTGCTACTCTTAGTAGCGCCGATCTTAGTTGTGCTAATCTTATTTGTGCTAATCTTCGTGGTGCCGATCTTATTGGTGCTAATCTTAGTAGCGCCGATCTTAGTTGTGCTAATCTTATTTGTGCTAATCTTCGTGGTGCCGATCTTAGTTGTGCTAATCTTCGTGGTGCCGATCTTACTGGTGCTACTCTTATTTGTGCTAATCTTCGTGGTGCCGATCTTACTGGTGCTAATCTTAGTAGCGCCGATCTTAGTGGTGCTAATCTTATTGATGCTAATCTTAGTAGCGCCGATCTTCGTTATACCGATTTTAGTAGCGCTGTGGGTTTCGACATAACTTATAAATATAAAGCTGAGTTCTTTGTTGGAATCAGTAAAAAATGGGACATCGTCACCGTTGGATGTAAAACCCATACGACCCTAGAATGGATGTCTTATATTGAGTCCGGTTTAGAGATATATGCTCATGCATGCAGAGATGAAAAGTCTCATAGTAACTGCATAAAAATTATAAAAGAAGCGATTAACTATATTGAAACTAATTAAAAAAGGATGTGAAAAATGAAACGAATATCTGAAAAAGATCTTGAAGCAGTAATAAAACGTATAAATATTATCCTTAAAGCACCACTTGAGCCATATGTAAAAACGGGCTCAAAATTTAAAGCTCAAATAGGAAACTATCATTTAGCCATTGAGGGCGGGGGCTTCCATCTACAAAAGATGTCATGTAAAAACGGCTCGGTATCTCGAATTTTATATGGAGCTACAAAAACCGAGCTCTACAATAATATTCAAAGCTTTATTTCGGGACTATACGAAGGGGGTTTACGATGAATAATAAAACTTTTTACATATCAACTATATTAATAGTGTCGCTTCTTATTCTGTGCTCAAGCTGCTCTAAAGACTCTAATACCTCAACCCCCTTGGGAGATTCAAAATTCCTAGGGGTTTACTCTAATAGCCTTGAAACTTTGTCAATAACTGCTCAAGGTGAGTTTTTTATTTTTGGGAATTGTAACTATCAAGGTTTTATTGAGCCAATAAATGAGGACGATGGTGATTATGATTTAAGGGTTTATTTTGTTTCAGGGCCTAAATGCCTTATTCAACCTGAAACCTATAATTGCTTTATTGAGTTAAGTGAGCCAGATCTACTTATAGCTTGTGGCTCTAATTCTAATATAGAGTTTAATTTTAAAAGGGGTAATTAGGATGAAACCCCTTTTATCACTAATAGCCTTAGCCTCTTTTGATTCTATTAAGAGCGGCGTCTTTTTTTATCCCAAAAAAGCCTCTAACCTTATTGCCGATTGTGTCTTTTTTCTGTTTTTCTTCTCTAAGCTTTTTAATTCTGGCTTTTTGAGCAGTGTTCAGTCTGTTTTTTACCTCATTTTTGATGGGTTTTGCCATGTTTTACCCCCCTTTCACGTCATTAAACTACCACTTAAACCACTAAAAAAGGACTTATAATTATGGAATCACTTAAAATAGAAGTACAGATTAGGTCTAAATATGGCCGCGACTTAATATATCCAGTGAACAGCGTCGCATTTAAATTCACTGAACTTTTAAATAAGAAGACCTTTAACCGTTCAGATTTAGAAAAACTAACCAAAATAGGCTTTAACGTCGAATTTGTTTTAAGGTCGTTAGATTTAACAATTTTAAGCTAAATTAAAAGTTAAGCCAAATAGACTGGCCCCAAAGCTAAGAGATAAACGTCTTTTTGGGGTTTTTAGGGCTGTTTGCCTCAATTCTAACTTAAAATGGTACTTGGAACCGACCTATAAGTACCAAAAACCTTAAATACCAGCCTTTAAGTTCCGACAAGATTCAAGCCAGTAAAGGCTTACAGGGTTTTGGTACTTATGTACTCTTCTTTTATAATATATATATAAATATATAGTACTATAGGGAGCTTTATGTACTCTAATCCTGTGGCGTTTTTATATTATAATCCTGTGGCGTTTTTTGCCCCTTTTTACGGTTACCACTGTTCCAATATGCTAGAACCTAAGCCCATAGGCACTTACAGCGGTATTATAAGTGTTTTTTAAGGGTTCCAACGGTACGCTAAGAAGAGTACCACGGTTCTATACCCTCTAGTTTCGATCTGACAAGAACCAATACGAGTCCCACCCCCGTCCCAATAAGATTCCAGTTAATTAGCCCCATAAACTTAATAGTTTTTAACAATACCCTTTAATTAGTGCATATTAGTCTTATGCGAGATTTTAGCAAAAAAACTGCCTACAAAGTCCAACATCTACCTGATGCGGAAAAGAAACAATATCTAGTAGAAAAGGATAGGCTCGAATTAATGGCACTAATCGAAGATCAAGCGGATAGGGCTAGTGATAAAAAAGACCTCACCCGCGAAGAGTATTATAAAACCCTTTCCCAAAAAAAGGTAAAAGAGCTCGAAAGGGTTAGAGTTCTACATTTCGTACATAGGGGAAGACTTAAAGGTGGTAGGGATAAAATCCAAGAGGACGCTATAGCCTTAACCCAATTTGAGCGGATAGTGATTAAATTTGGTAGTATATCGAACCTTTATAAATGTTTAAACACTCATAGACCTGGGAGTGTAGCCCTCACTACCATATATAATTGGAGATTAGGCGCTGGTGGGAAGGGGATCGTCCCCAACAAATACGCCAAAGCACTGCGCTCCGCTGCTAGGTTAGAGGGGATTTACCTTAGCGACGAGGATTTCAACCCTAGCACTATGGTTTTGAGGCATAAATAGTGAAAACATTGATATTAGGTATAGATCCAGGGCTCACGGGGGCATTAGCACTTATAGACTTTAAAACCTTAGCTATAGAGGCGGTGTTTGACGTTCCAACCTACCGTACACTATCTAAGTCTAGAAAATCAGGAAAGCTCACCCACATAGATATGTATTCCACGGTGTCTAAGCTTAGACCTTACAGGGACCGCATTATAATGGCGCTAATAGAGGAGCCAGGCGCTATGCCAGGACAAGGGCTAGGCTCGACTTTCAAGTTTGGCAAGGTTTGTGGTCAAATAGAAGGTCTACTTGCAGGGCTAGACATACCTTTGCACCCAGTGAAGCCGTCTGTTTGGAAAATGGCGTTAGGATTGGACGCAGATAAAAACGCCACTATGAGCGAAATAAAGCGCCTCTACCCCCAGCTAGTAGCATCCATGTTTAGTAGGAAAAAAGACCATGACAGAGCTGAAGCGGTACTACTTGCTAGGTTTGCAACCACTCACTTAAAATCATTTATAGAATTTTGTATTTAGAACTAGACATATTAAGCATATAGTATTAAAGTGATTATTCACTTTAATTAGTATATCCCTCCCCGTTATGAACCACGTCATACCCGAATACTTTTATGTCGAATCTATCGACGCCCGATACGTCGTCTCGGATTCTAAAGACTATTTTTTTGTTAGAGCCTTTAGGGATTTTAACCCCATATTGAAGGCCGAAAACTTCCTTAACGTCTAATACGGGGTTATAGGCTTCACTCGAACCCTCGACATTACTGGACTTAAAAGCTGAGGTCCCACCCCCGAATGCAGGTTTAAAATTACATATTTGGACAAAATCGAAGTTAGATTTTAAAGCGTCGCTTAAAAACACATCTCCAAGGTCTTTATCTTCATAAAACATTTGGCATCCGTTAGATAGCGCAGATATATTGCCGAACTTGTTAAAAGTAGCGCCAGCGTCTGCAATGGTGAATGCAAGTGTTAGAACCTGGCGGTCATAGTCTGGATCAGATTCTATGAAAAAATCTTTAGTAGTCACGGAGCCGTCAACTAGCATTGATGTAGCTCCAGCAGCGTTTGCCATTAGAGATACGAAAGGCTTTAGAATAGTTTTAGGATCTTCAGGAGGAAAGCCAGTCACACCTGTTAGAGCGGATCTATTTCTATCGACTTTTAAAAAGCGTCTAGAGCCCCCGCCGTCTTGTAGCCTCGTATCTATTCCCATAGATCACGCGCTTTCGGACATATAGAAACTGAGTCTTGTATAAGCAACGCCTGCAGCGGTAGACCCGGTGTGAGTGATTATAAGACTCGCACCCCTAGTTAAAACTAACGAACCGTCTTTATTATAGGACTGCATGGAATTTGCCTCATAGTTTCTATCGATTTCGGTGTAGTTGGTATCGACTATAGTAGTTGTACCACTATAGACGTTAGCACTAGAGACCACTTGTTGACCTATGTTTACATTAGTCGGTGTTAACACGGCACCGCCTGAAGTGTATTCTCCGCCACCTTCGATAGTGAAAAACGCCGCTGCAGAGGCCGCCGCAGCTCCTATGCTCATAATCCTAATAAAAGTTACGACTAAGTCCTCAGCCGAATCATTAGTCACACTCATAATAGTTTGCTTAGAGGCTAATATGTTGACGTTAGTAGAGACTTGAAAGGCTTTAGCATGGACATGGCTTACGTGATGTTGACGCGAATTTACAACCGCGTCGGTTACTAATTGATTTTCTTCGTTTACTTTTGCAAACCTACCGTTTCCGGTTCCAGATTCAATAATCATAACTTAGTCCCTTCAGCATGAGGGGCAAAACCCAGCATGACTTTTACTTTATCCCCAACAAGACCAGTAGCTTTTATAGCTAAAGACCTAGTGTTTCCTAAAACAATCCCACCTTCATATTCGCAGTTAAACGGAGTGTTCGCTGATAAAAAGAAACCGTCTATTAGAAAATTAGGAGTTGTAGTTAGGATTAAATCCGCAGACGCTCCACCTTCGTAGGTAGTAGCAACTAAGGATGTTGGATTTCCTAGATTAGTGTTTAGCATAGTTAAAGCATTTCCACCGGATGCATAATCATTATCTGAAATTATGTCGATTTCTACATCGGCGTCGGCGCTTATTCGAAGCCAGTAGATTTCTAGATCTTTTGTGCCGTCTGTGTTTTGCAAAAACGCGCAATTGGTTAATGACGAATCCGCGAGGGTGGTTTCGAACAGCTTAGCATAAGAATTTTTATGAAAAGTTGCATGGTGAGACATATGTGAAATTACATTAGACCTTGTATATAATCTCCCATGATCATCCACTTGAACGGCTTGCCCGGTGCCTCTACCGTCTTTGATTATAAAATGACTCATTTATATTTCTCCCCCGTTAGGACGCTTAAATGGAAATTGACTTCTTTCAACTCACTGTAGATAGAACCCAATAAAGCGGTAGTCTCTTCAGTGTCTATTTTGGCTGAGCCGTCGGGACTGTTTAGAGTCTTATAGGCTAAATCAAAAGTATCAAGACCGCGTTTAGTTTCTACAGTGGTCCCGGTAACGTCCGCGTATTTATTAGTAGCGTCGCTCGGATCTCCCGAAAGCTCTGTGGTTTTTGTAGGTGTATATATTTTTCCTGACATGAATCGAATAATATGCGACTAGTGTTTATGGGGCAATTATTTTCTTATCAAAAAGAGGGCGTTAAATTTCTAATAAATAACAAGATAGCACTTCTAGGCGATGAGATGGGTTTAGGTAAGACAATACAGACCATCCGTGGCCTAGATAGCGTCCTTGCAACTAAAGTCCTGATTATATGTCCTACGGTAGCAAGAATCAATTGGATGCGCGAATTTGAGATGTGGACTAAAACCACTAGAAACTATATTATACTAGAAAAGTTGTCAGATAAGATTCCAAAATCCGAAACAGAAAACTCCAAAGTCAAATATTACACACGTAACAATGGTGACATAGGTAACATAGTTGCCATAGTTTCGTTCACTTATGCCACACAAAACGTAGACTATTTAAAAACTCAGAATTGGGATTGTATAGTAGCCGACGAGGCGCATTTTCTAAAAAACCCTACGGCTAAAAGATCTAAATCCATAATAGGAAAAGAGGGATTAATACATTCATCAAAAAGGTTTTGGTTTTTGACGGGGACGCCTGCACCTAATCACCCAGGGGAGTTATGGATTTTTCTTTATATTAGTGGGGTTACGAAATTGTCCTACACTGATTTTGTTATGAGGTATTGCAGAGCTATACAAACAACATACGGTTTAAAAATTCTCGGTGCTCAGGTGCAATTAATCCCTGAGCTTCGATCACTGTTAAAGCATATAATGCTAAGACGAAAGAAAGAGGACGTTATGAAAGAATTGCCGCCGATATCATATAGTAAATATAACGTAGAGCCTGGGCTAGTGGATCTAGAAATAATGCCGTCTTTTACTCAATACTTTGTACCTACGAATTGCAGAGACGAGCTCATGGAAAAGATACAAAAAGAACACGACATGATGCAATTGGTATGGGACTCAACGCCTTTAAACGTACCAGGGAGGCTTTTATCCTATCAACACATAGCAAAGTCTATCTCAACATTAAGACGCTACAACGCCCTTCAAAAAGTGGAAGGCACTATACAGCACGCTTTAAATTGTTTTGAAAATAAAGATGTAGAGAAGTTAGTTATATTCGCACTACATCAAGATGTTATAGAGGGGTTAAGAATAGGCCTTAGAGAATTTCACCCGCAGGTTTTATTCGGTAGAACTCCCCCACATAAAAGACAAAAAAGAATTGATAGATTTCAAAATGATCCGTCTGCGAAAGTCTTTATAGGAAACATTCACGCAGCGGGGACGGCTATCACTCTAACAGCCGCGCATCATGTTTGGTTTATAGAACAAGATTGGGTTCCAGGGAATAACGCTCAAGCCATTATGAGGTGTCATAGGATAGGTCAAGAGCACAAAGTTTTTGTCAAGTTTATAACTCTAGACGGAACTTTAGACGCGAAGGTAGATTTCATTTTAAAACAGAAAGTAGAGGATTTAACAAAAATCTTTGATTAAATTAAGACTTGCAATAGTTTAGGTATTGGTGAATGCTTTACAAAATTTTAACGGGATAGGGGTCACATGATTAAAGTATCATTCGAAGCTGAAAATAAAACAAAATTATATGAAGAAATTATCGGGTTTTTAGGAATTGAGGCTGTAGTCTCTAAAGCCAAAAGCTCCCAGGACACGGTTTTAACGCCAAAAGAGGGCGAAGCCCCTTTAACTGAAAAAGTTAAAAAGGTTAGAAAATCTAGAAAAAAAGCTGAAGTTACGTCCGAAAAAGAGAAGGAGGAAAGAGAAGGTTTAGGTAGGCCAATCTCCGGTCCTGAAAGAAACTTAGCTATTAAAAAAGGCGAGATCGTGACTAAAACTGCAGTCAGTGACGCCCTCCAAAAGCTCAATATCGCTAAAGGTCTTGAGGTTTGTAAATCCGTTCTAGACGAATATGATTGTAAGCGTGTAGGGGATCTACCAGAAGAAAACTATAAAGAATTTATCGCAGCTTGCACTAAGAACATGGCCTAATGCTATGTCTGAAATTGCACATTCAAAACTAGGAGCGTCGTCATACTATCGATGGAAAGCATGCCCTGGATCGGTTAAGTTATCTGAAGGTATCGAATCGACTGAGTCTTCGTATGCTAGAGAGGGGACTCTCGCGCATGACGTAGCTTCAGGGGCATTAGATAACTTCTTTTTCCAAAAAGGAAAGCCCGCCGTCCCACCGAATATGGCTTCTGATTTTATGCCGTCTATCATTGTATATGTGGACGCTGTTAAGAGGGTAGCGAGTTACGCCAATGCCAAAGCCGATTCTGGACATATTCTAATAGAAAATAGATTTAATCTTGAGAAGATCCATAAAGGAATGTTTGGAACTGCGGATGCGGTAATCTACTGGCCTGATGAGAAGAAACTAACGGTTATAGATTATAAACATGGGGCGGGAATTCCAGTCGAGGCTATTAATAACTTACAGCTTTTATATTACGGCTTAGGGGCTATGGTCTCTAATGGTTTTAGATGTAATACTCTAGAGGTTAAGATCATTCAGCCTAGATGCCCACATAAAGACGGCCCTGAAAGAACTTGGTCCATAGGTATATTAGAGATTTTAGATTTTATGCAACAACTTGGTGAAGATGCAAGAGCAACTGAAGTCGAAAACGCGCCTTTAAACCCAGGTGGTCATTGCAGGTTTTGCCCTGCAGCCCCTTCGAAATGCCCTAAGCTAAAAGAGAAAGCTTTAGTCGAGGCTAGAAAACAATTTGGCGCAGAACTTGCCTATGACCCTATAGAATTGAAAGATGTTTTAGACAAAATTCCAATGCTAGAGGCCTATGTTAAATCAGTTAGAGAATTTGCATATCAAGAGGCTCTTAAAGGTCGAGGGGCGAGCGGATATAAGCTAGTGCAGAAAAGAGCAACTAGAAAATGGAATAAACCCGATGCGGATATATCTAGGTTTTTAGATAATAATTTTAAGCTGCATGATCACGCGCTTTACACGAAAAAACTATTATCCCCCGCGCAGATAGAAAAACTCATACCAAAAGATAATAGAAAAGAATTAGAAAAACTAATTGTTAAAGAGTCTTCAGGATATAAATTAGTCACTGAAGCGTCACCGGGGATAGGGGCGAAACTAGATCCTAAGTCCCAATTTAAGGTCATAGAATAGTGAGTAAAAAAGCCTTTAAAAACTGGAATGACAGGTCTAAAGGTGTGATTATTCTTAGAAAACCAACAAAGCCTAATTGGGCTAAAAAACCAACAACGAGTAGGGGGCCTACTAACGATGAAAACAACAAACCGAAAAAAGATGAAAACCAATAACTACACAAAAAGGGGATTGAAATGAGCACAATTAACACACCTACTTTCCGAGTATCCTACCCAAATGTTTTTGAAGCTAAAATGAACGATTTGAGTAATCAAATGGAATTCAGTTTAGAAGCTATTTTCGATAAAGATGCGGATTTAACACCTCTAAAAGAGGTCGCACAAAAAGCTTTAACCGATAAATTTGGACATGATAAAACGACGTGGCCGCAAGGTTTACGAACTCCTTTTAAAAAACAAGAAATGAAAGCTAAAACCGTAAATGGTAAACAGGTACTCCCACCCCCATACGAAGAGGGCGGTATATATTTAAACCTTAGAAATAAGCAAAGACCATCAGTAGTTGATAGGGGCTTAAACGTAATTATTGACCCATCTGACTTCTATGCCGGATGCTATGCGATAGCTTCGGTAAACGTCTATGCGTACTCTAAAGGTGGCAATTCAGGTGTTAATTTCTCACTCTCTAACATTCAAAAAGTTAAAGACGGAGACCCTTTAGGGGGTAAAACACGACCGGAAGATGATTTCATAGCAGTAGCTACTGAGAAAGAAACGTCGTCTTCCGTTGATTTATTCGAATAAAACTATGCGAGGAGACTGTGTTTTTCTAAAGAGTTAGCTATCCCGTTAATAAATCTGAATTTCCAGTCGCCTCGCACCTTTTAAGCTTAAACGCTTTTATAATCTCTGTTAGGGGGTAAGGTGTATAGCTACGCCTCAATTGATTTTGAAACATTCTCGCAATGTGATTTAACGAAATGTGGAGCGGATGTTTACGCAGAAGACATCACTACTGAAGTGTTATGTCTAGCCTATGCGTTTAACGAAGATCCAATAAAAGAATGGCTACCCGGGGATGAATTACCAATAGATTTAATAGATCACGTTAGGAAAAAAGGGATTATAAAAGGTCACAATTCCGGGGCTTTTGAGTATCTTATTTGGAATAACTGCTTGCCCGATGAGTTTTTAAAATTAGATATAAATCAAATCGAAGACACTCTTGCTCAGACCTATGCAATGTCGCTTCCGGGGGCATTAGAGAAAGCGGCACCCGCTGCGGGATTAGATATAAAAAAAGATGTAAAAGGTAAGCGGGTTATGCTTCAGCTCTGCAAACCTAAAAAAAATAAAGACGGGAGTCTAACTAGGTACACACCTGAAAATGCACCTGAAAAGTTTCAAGTTTTATATGACTACTGTAAACAAGATGTAGAGGTAGAAAGAACTCTAAGTAGAAGATTATTAAAATTGTCTGATAGTGAGTCCAAGTTGTGGCGGTTAGATTGGCTAATAAACAGTAGAGGCGTTGAGATAGATGTCGAATGCGCTAAAAACGCCCTAGAAATAGTGGACCTGGAAAAAGAAAACCTAAACCTCAAAATGCGGAATTTAACCTATAACAAAGTTGCCACTTGTAACGCAGTTTCGCAGATTGTAACTTTCCTAGAGGCTTATGGTATTGAAGTCGAGTCCTTAGCAAAAGAGGATTTGTCTGCACTATTAGAAACCGATTTGCCCGATATTTGTAGGAGTGTTTTGCTCCTAAGACAAGAGGCTGCAAAAACCTCGACTGCAAAAATAAAATCAATGCTTATGTCGGCCGGGGACGGCTCTAGAATACGGGGGCTTTTCCAGTATCACGGGGCAATTACGGGACGTTGGGCAGGGCGTAGAGTACAACTGCAAAATCTCCCAAGGCCAACACTAAACCAAAATGAAATAGATATAATATTTAATACCCTCGCGACTAAAAGCATTCACAATGCTTCAAGGGAAATAGATATGATTTATGGGCCTATAATGCCCGCTATTTCGTCGTGTATTAGGGGGTTTTTGTGCGCTAAAAAAGGACACGACTTAATTAGTTGTGATTTTTCAGCAATCGAGGCGCGGGTTTTGGCCTGGCTCGCAGACGAACAAAGCGTATTAGATGTTTTTAGAGGTGACGGTAAGATCTACGAACATGCAGCAAGCGGTATATATGGCGTTGAAGTCACTAATGTAACAAAAGACCAAAGACTTATTGGTAAAGTAGCCATTTTAGCACTGGGCTATGGTGGGGGTGTTGTAGCGTTTCAACACATGGCTAAAGTATATAAGGTTGAGATATCAGATAGCGACGCTGAGAATATAAAGCTTGCTTGGAGGGATAAGAATAAAAAGATTGTTAAGTATTGGTACGAATTAGAAAATGCTTCGATCCAAGCGGCCAACAATGTTGGAGCACAATTTACCGCCGGACCAAAAGCAAATAAAGTAACATATTTAAAAAAAGGATCGTTTCTTTGGTGTAAGCTACCGTCAAATAGAGCCATTTGCTACCCGTATCCTGAAATAAACATGGTTACGACACCATGGGGTAAAGAAAAACGGGCCTTAACTTATATGGGAGTTGATAGCTACACTAATAAATGGACTCGGCTTAAGACTTACGGTGCTAAACTTTCAGAAAACATCACTCAAGCCGTAGCTAGGGATATCTTAGCCGAATCTATGTTTATCTTGGAGCGTGAAAACTATCCTATAGTTATGCATATACACGATGAAATAGTCGTTGAAGTCCCTAAAGGTTTTGGGAGTGTAAACGAAGTTGAGGGACTAATGTCTATAGTTCCGGGGTGGGCAAAAGGATTGCCTTTGAGCGCCGAGGGTTGGCGAGGGGATAGGTTTAGAAAATGAGTTTATTAAAATCGGCGCTGCAGTTAGCAGAAAAAGGCTTCCACGTATTTCCCTTAGTAGAAAACTCGAAAATACCTCTTATAAAAGATTTTCCGAACATAGCCTCAAAAGACCCAGAGACTATAAAAGCTTGGTGGGTCGATGAGTTTTTAGATCTAGAACAAAACTACAATATAGGTATTTCAACGACTAGTTACAATTGCACTCAAGCCCTAATCGTTGTGGATGTTGACAACAAAAAAGACAAAAACGGAAGTGATGAATTATTAAAACTAGAAATGCAAGGATTTGACGTTGAAAGCACTTACACCCAGACGACTCCTACGGGTGGTGAGCATTTAGTTTTTCTAGCGCAAAATGCAGTTAAACAGGGCGTGAATGTATTAGCTAGAGGCTTAGATATTAGAAGTCGGGGCGGGTATATCGTAGGCGCAGGCTCTAAAATAAATGGCGATGTATACCTAGGAAACGATGAGTCCATTTCGGAATGCCCAACGTGGATTTCTAAAAAATGTGGTGAGCCTATAGAAAAAAACCTTAGAGAAATAGACGTGTCAAATATCAACGAGGACGTAGCTATATCTAGAGCTAAAGACTATTTAAAGACCGCTGATATAGCTCTAGAAGGGGACGGGGGGACGCAAACTACTTTTAAAGTCTCGGCCTACCTAAAAGATTTAGGACTATCCCCTGAAAACAATATAGATCTACTATTAGAGTGGAATGAGTCTTGCGAACCCCCTTGGGAAGTAGAGGACTTAGAAAAGATAGTAGACAGTGTGTATAGATACGGTAAAGAACCCGTTGGACTTATCGCGCCTGAAAGTGATTTTGAAGCTTTACCTGAAGAGATAAAAGACAAATCCTATTTAGAAAAACTAAACGATAGGTATGCGCTTGTAATAGAAGACGGTGGGCATAGTATTTTAGAAGAAACCGTAGACGAACAAGGCAGGCTTAAAAGAAAGTTCTACTCTGAAGCTACCTTTAAGCGAAAACTATCCACTAAAACGGTTATGATAGGTGATAAGTTTAAAAAACAAGCCGACATTTGGTTAGATTGGGAGGGTAGACGGGAATATAATGGCCTTTGTTTTAAGCCGGAACAAGATGCTAAAAACGGCTATTATAATCTTTGGAAAGGGTTCACCTGTAAACCTAAGCCCTACGCACAAGCAAGCTCAGACGCTAAAAAAGGTTTTGATATGTATATGTCACACATCGAAGAAAACATGTGTGACGGAAATGCAGAGCACTTTAAATGGATCATGGGATATTTCGCGCATCTTATACAAAAGCCCTACGAAAAACCACTAGTCACCTTGGTTTTTAAAGGCTCTAAGGGTGTCGGTAAAAACGTAGCTATTGATAGAATGGGAAAGCTCATAGGGGCTAATCAATATTTAGTCGCACACAATTCAAGGTACTTAACATCTAACTTTAACGGGCATATGGACTCCTGTTTATGTCTAGTCCTAGACGAGGCCTTTTGGAGCGGAGACAAAGGGGCTGAAGGGGTTTTAAAAGGACTTACCACTTCACCTGAGATTCAAATAGAACGAAAAGGTAAAGAGCCTTACATGGTGAATAACTACATACGCTTTATAATCATCGGTAATGAGGAGTGGTTAGTCCCTGCGTCCGCAGATGAGAGAAGATATGGAGTGTTTCAAGTCGGTGACGGTAGGAAAAAAGATGTTAAGTTTTTTTCGGAAATGGTTAGACTTATGGACACTCAAGGGGGGCTTGAAATCCTATTAGATTACCTAAAGAAATTTGATTTATCTCAAGTGGAAGTGAATGTCGCGCCAAACACAAAAGCCCTACAAGAACAAAAAGAATTGTCTCTTGATGCTTTAGACCAATATTGGGAAGAGTGCTTAGACGAAGGTAGAATTTATGGGACGACATACGACTTCGGACTTAATAATAAAATAAGTAAAACAGATTTTTCCAATGCGATATATGCGTATCTAAAAAACCGAAACATAGGATCTTGGCGCCCCACTAAAAGGGCTATAGGCCTTAGGCTTAGAAAATGGCTTCCGTCACTAGATAATACAGGTTGGGTGGGCCCTAGAAAAGATAGGCTCAGAGCATATGAGCTAAACACCCTCGAATCGTGTAGAGATAATTGGGATAAATACCTAAACGGAAGCTAGGGTTTAAAATACCTATTTCTAGAAACTTTTCGTCTATCAACATGAACCCAACTTGATCCGGGGTTTCTTTCCATTCTAATTTCTAGTTTATGTAAATAGGGGACTAATAACTCTCTAACTCTATCACAATTCATATTGAAGACTTTAAAATCTGAAGCTTTCCCCAAGAGGTGTTGGGACTTAAGAGCTCCGCCAATGTGTTTGTTATAGGCTTTAGGTCTATAGCCCGATGTAATACTAATAGGACGCCCTAAAATATTTCTAATTTCTTGCATTACTTGAGCGGTTAGAATTAGCTCGGCTTTGATTTCATCCGGTGGTATCACGTAGGAATCAAGATTTTTCAAACATAAAAACTCATACCAATAAAAGTTTTCACACCCAGGGATGAGTTCATTTATATCAATTGCACTGTGTTTTTTATTTCTCATTTTCCCACATTTCTTTTACTCTCTCTATTTGATTTCTAGAATCAATTCGCATCTTCGTTCTTGATAAACCTTGTCGAAACATTATCTCATTGAACTTTATGTAGTCTTCTTTTGCTTGATCATC
>Ga0164313_10001775_pt1 | contig 19294 bp, 21 predicted proteins | sample GuaBasSedimGuay4_FD_113735 | JGI IMG/M metagenome (GOLD analysis project Ga0164313, IMG submission 113735) | Subseafloor sediment microbial communities from Guaymas Basin, Gulf of California, Mexico - Guay4, Core 4569-4, 0-3 cm | ecosystem: Environmental > Aquatic > Marine > Hydrothermal vents... | reverse complement strand
TCTCAGAGCCTGACTGCCACACTCGCTGAATTTCTTGGCCCCGCTATCACTCGAGGGTCGTGGGTAGCCAGTTTCAGTCCTCAGCACTCCCAAATCGACAACAACCGAGAGAATCGCTCAATTGAGGAAAGAGAAAAGACGAACTTCCTCGTCTTGGCCGGAGGTGGGTTGCACGTTTTGACGATATGCGAGGATAACCGGGATGGTTGACCGCACCAAACTCACGGTGGCCTATCTCGGCGGCGCCTTCTCGGGCTGGCAAAAGCAGGATAATGCCCGGACGGTCCAAGGGGATCTCGAAAAGTGTCTCTCCAAGCTCACCCGAGGCCCTCGCGTTCCCGTGGTCGGTGCGGGCCGGACCGATACCGGGGTCCACGCAGCCGCTCAGGTCGCCCACATCGATTTTCCGGTGGCGATCCCCGTCGAGGTTCTGCCAAGAATGTTCAACGAAAGACTCGCATCCGATCTCAGGGTTCGCTCCGCCATCCGGGCGCCGGACGATTTTCACGCGATAGCATCCGCCCGCGGGAAGCACTATGTCTACCGCATCCTATGGCGCGAACCCGAGCTTCCGTGGCTCGGAATCCGTTCGGCCGTATTCGGAGCGCTTTCAGAGCCGGAGACCCTCGAACGCCTCTGTCGTTCCCTTCCCGGTCGGAGGGACTGGGCCTCGTTCACCGTCCCCGAAGTCGCCCGTCGCTCGTCGGTCCGCACCATTTACCGCACCAATGTGGTGTGGCGACGATCCGGTCTCGAACTCCACTTCTTTGGTGAGGGGTTTCTCCGCTACCAGGTGAGGCGGATGGTGGGGGCCCTGCTCGAGGTCGGACGTGGCCGGATGACCGTTGGGGCTTTTGACGATCTGCTCGAATCTCCGACACCGGGCGCACCGATTCCGACGGCGCCGGCCCGGGGGCTCTGCCTCGAGCGGGTCTACTACCGCACCTCTGCAAAGCTGGCCTTTCCATCACCCGAGAAACGCCCGGAGGACAGTTGATCGCTATGGTAGACTCCGATTTCTCGAGGACGACGTGAAGGTACCGCTCGATCAAATTGCCGATCCGGGCAGCGACGCCCGCGCCGTGCTCGAACAACTCGAGCCGAGCCGGCTTCCTGAACACGTGGCCATCATCATGGATGGCAATGGTCGTTGGGCCACGGCTCGCCGGCTGCCGAGGGTGGAGGGCCACCGGGCCGGGATCCGGGCGGTCCGCGAGACCATCGAAACCGCCGCCCGTCTCGACATCCCCGTTCTCACTCTCTACGCCTTTTCGACCGAGAATTGGAAACGCCCTCGCCACGAGGTTCTGACCCTCATGGGTCTCCTCAAGGAGTACATCAGGCGGGAGCTCAAGACCTTCTTGAAACACGATCTGAGGTTCCGACCAATTGGTCGGATCGACCATCTCGAACCCTCGGTACAGCGCGAACTCGACCGAGCGGTGGACGAGACATCCTCGTGCCAGGGCCCACTGATCCAGATCGCCCTCAACTACTCCGGACGCCAGGAACTCACCGACGCCATGCGAGTGGCTGTCCGAGAGGCGGCCGAGGGCCGGCTCAAGCCCGACGACCTCGACGAAGCCTGGATCGAGGATCATCTCACCACCCACGGGCAGCCGGACCCCGATCTCCTGATCCGCACATCCGGTGAACAACGGATCTCGAACTTTCTCCTCTGGCAGCTCGCTTACTCGGAGATCTACTTCGCCAAAGCACTGTGGCCCGATTTCAACCAGGAAGAATTCCTCAAGGCACTTCTTGCCTACCAGCAGCGGGAACGCCGGTTCGGCGGTCTCCCCAAACCGGGAAGCGTCTTCACTCGACCAAAGGACGAAAATGGGAAAACGTGAAGCATTCGCGGTTGTCGCGATCCCCCTTCTCGTAGCCGCCATCGTGTGGTTGCCGTCGTGGGCCTTCCTCGGCCTGCTCGGGGCGGCCGTCATCCTCGCCGCCGACGAACTTCTCGCCATGGCCCACGGCTCAGGGGTCGCCGTCGGCCGTTGGATACCTCTGCTCACTCTCATCGGTGTCCTGGTCTCATCGTGGTGGTGGGGTCTGACCGGGATGGCCATCGCCGCCATCACCGCCGTGATCATCCTGCCGGCAGCGCAGCTCGCCCACCCGCGAGCTCCCGATGGAGGCCTTGCGGGGACCTCTGTGGCATGCATGACGGTGCTCTACGCCGGTCTTTGCGGCGCCTGTCTCGGGTGGCTTCGCGTGCTCCCGGAAGACGATCTCGGGATCCGGTTGCTCTTCTTCTTCCTGGCGACGATCTGGGCCGGTGATTCCGGCGCCTACTATGTCGGTTCGCATCTCGGTCGGCACAAGATGAGCCCACGAATCAGCCCGAACAAAACATGGGAGGGCCTCGCCGGTGGTGCCGCCGCGACCTTTGCCGCAGCAGCAGCGGGCAAACTCCTCTTCGGTCTGCCGTTCTCTTGGCCCCATATGGCCGCCCTCGCCGCCATCCTCGCGATCGCCGCTCCTCTGGGTGATCTGGTCGAGTCCCAGTTCAAGCGCGACACCAAGGTCAAAGACTCGTCCACCCTGATTCCGGGACACGGGGGTTTCCTCGATCGTACCGACAGCCTGCTCTACGCCGCACCACCGGTCCTCGGCTATCTGCTGGCTGCCGGTCTGATTGGATGAAGCGACTTTCCATCCTCGGTTCAACCGGTTCCATCGGCACTGCGACCCTCGAGGTCGTCCGCTCCAACCCCGATCGATTCCGGGTTTCCGCCCTCGCCGCAGGATCCAACATCGGTCTCTTGAGTCGACAGATCATCGAATTCCGACCGTCTTTCGTTTCGGTAATCTCTGCCGAGGATGCCGCTGACCTCCGAACCGAGTTCCCCGACCTCGAGGTCGCGTCCGGCGCCGAAGGACTCGAGCACGCAGCCTGCCACAAGCAGGGAGACATGGTTGTCGTGGCCCTCACGGGATCGGTCGGGCTGCGTCCGACGGTGGCGGCCATCCGCGCGGGCATGGACATCGCCTTGGCCAACAAAGAGGTTCTGGTCATGGCCGGCGATCTGGTCATGGCTGAAGCCGAGAGGGCCGGGATCCGCCTCCTGCCGGTGGACTCGGAGCACAGCGCCCTGTGGCAGATCCTTCAGACCGGGACCTTCGAGACTGTCAAGCGCCTGGTTCTCACCGCCTCAGGTGGACCGTTTTGGACCTGGAGTCTCTCGAAGATGGCTTCGGCCGGTATCGAGGAGGCCCTCGCACATCCCACATGGAAGATGGGCCCGAAGATCTCGGTCGACTCGGCGACCATGATGAACAAAGGCCTCGAAATCATCGAGGCCCACCACCTCTTCCGGATGGCCAAAGACCGGATCGATGTCATCATCCACCCACAGAGCCTGGTTCACTCCATGGTGGTTCACACCGATGGGACGATCCTCGCTCAGCTCTGTACAAACGACATGCGGATCCCCATCCTCGCCGCCCTGGCGTGGCCGGATCGTCCTGCCTCTTCCGTGGAGTCCCTGGATCTCACCAGGGTCGGGCGGCTCGATTTCTCGGCACCGGATCCAGATCGCTTTCCAGCCCTGGATCTGGCCCGGGCAGCCCTTGAGTCCGGCGGCGAAATGCCGGCTGTCCTCAACGCCGCCAACGAGGTGGCGGTCGAGACATTTCTCGCCGGGCACTGTCCTTTCGGGCGAATCACGGCTACCATCTCAGCCGTCATGGAAAAGTGGAACAACCGCAACCAAACCATCGCCTCAGTCGAGCAGGCTCTCGCCGTCGATTCCGAGGCCCGAGGCATGGCCGAGGCCGTGCTCGGAAATATGAGCGCCTCCGAAGGGGTTCCGAGTAGCTGATGTTGGCAACTCTGATTAGTATCGCTGCGTTTGTCTTCGTGATCGGTGTCCTGGTCGTCATCCACGAGGCCGGTCACTTCGGGATGGCCCGATTCCTCGGGGCGCCCGTCGAAGTATTCTCCGTTGGATTCGGCCGCAGACTCTGGGGTTTCGAACAGGGGGGGACCGACTACCGAATCTCGCTGGTTCCCCTTGGGGGGTATGTCCGGATCCCGGGCCTCGGTCCCGACGAATCGGATGTGGTCGGCGAGTCCGCCGAAGAAATCGAACTCCTTGCGCGCTGGAAACGGGCCCTGATCCTCATCGCGGGACCGGTGACCAATATCGTCGCCGCGGTCTTCTTCATCGGTGTTGCTTACATGATGGGTGTCGAAACCCCGGCCTTCAGAGAGGAACCACCGGTGGTGGGCTGGATCGACCCGGGCTCACCCGCCGCCGATGTCGATCTCGAAGCGGGCGACCTGATCGTCGCCGTCGACGGCTCCCCGGTCACCATGTGGCAGGAGCTTGAGACCTCCATCGTGACATCAGCCGACAACGAGGTCGTCCTCGATGTGGAGCGGCGGGGACGACGACATCAGGTGGCCATGGTTCCTGAATCGGTGACCCGCTACGGTTTCGGCTATTCGGGCATCCAGCCACCGGTTGATCCGGTGCTCGTCCAGGTTCCGGCCGGCAGCGTGGCGAGCGCGGCGGGTCTGGAGGCCGGCGACAGAGTTCTCGCCATCGATGGTGAGCCGGTGGAACAGTTCTACGATCTCATTCGGCTCATCTCACCACGAGCCGACGAGGAAATTACCCTCACCGTGCTCCGCGGAACCGAGGAACTCGAGATCGCTGTCACCCCACGGGGAGACGAGAACGCCGGGAAGATCGGCGTTCCTCTGATTCCCCCGTCGAAGATCGAACACCTGGGCCCGGTGGCCGCGTTCTCCACCGCGAGCCGTGAATGCAAGCGAATGACCATAGAGACCTTCCGCATCATCGGTCGCCTGCTCACCGGCAAGACCTCCGTCAAACAGGTCTCCGGACCCATCGGGATCGCCCAGATCTCGGGCGAGGCGGCGCGCAGCGGGCTCGATTCGTTGATTTGGTTCATGGGGCTGATCTCACTCCAACTGGGGATCTTCAATCTCCTGCCGATCCCCATCCTCGATGGCGGACACCTGACGATCATCGGATTCGAGTCCATCATCCGGCGGGACCTTTCGTTGAAGATCAAGGAACGCATCCTCGAAGTCGGTTTCTACGCCCTCATTCTGCTGATGGTCGTGGTTCTCTTCAACGACATCGTCAAGATCCTGCCCAACAGCGTCTACAACTTCTTCTTTGGAAGCTAACCCGCAACCTCAACAGGTTTCGTCGCGACGCCAACGAGACGCTTCTATCGGTCGAATTGCCCTCATCGGCAAGCCGAGAGCTGGAGAATGCTAAAGTTCGCGACGATGGTTGCTCGATTGCTTGCTCTGGTGATCTTCCTCCCCGTTGCAGGGGTGGCGTTTTGGTTTGCGCTGGTCTACACAGTGCACCAGGGCGCCATGGCCGTGCCCGATCTGACGGGCACCACCATCGAGGACGCTCGGACCGTGGTCCATGATCTCGGGATGGAGGTCGCCATCGAAGACCCGGGAGTCTTCTCGCCATCGATTCCCGCTGGAACGATCGCCGTCCAACGCCCCCATCCCGGATTCCAGGTCAAGGCCGGCGCCAAGGTGACCGTCCGGCTGAGCCTCGGCAACGAACGCGTTGCAATACCGAGCCTCTACGGCGAATCGCTCCAAAGCGCCTTGCGAGGCCTCGAACAACTCAATCTTCCCGCGGGCGCACGGATCACGGTCGATGGCTACTCCGGTCCCGATCAGGTCATCGCCACCGGTCCTCCGGTCACCACCGAGGTCCCGCCGGGCACCAAGGTCGATCTTTTGATCAATTCGAGCCCGCATGACGAACTCTGGGTCATGCCGTCTCTGATGTCGAGGAACATCGGTGTGATTCGCAGATTCTGCACCGCTCACGGTCTCAGACTCGGTCAGATCCACGAGGTGACCTACCCCGGGCTTTCCGCGGGTCTCGTGCTTCGTCAGTATCCACCCGCCGGATCGCCTCTGTCGCGGTCCGACATCATCTCGGTATGGGTGAGTCAATGAGCATTCAGATTTCCCCTTCGCTCCTGTCTGCCGATTTTGCCCGTCTTGCCGAGGAGATCGCCGATGTCGAGGCCGCCGGCGCCGATATGCTCCATCTCGACTTGATGGATGGGCATTTTGTCCCGAATCTGACGTTCGGGCCGCTGATCGTGTCGGCCTTGGCGAAGGTTGCAACCATCCCGCTGGACGCACACCTCATGGTGACCGACCCCGATCCGCTCATCCCCGACCTCGCGGCAGCCGGGGTGCGCCGTACAGCCGTCCACGTGGAGACCTGCCGCCATCTCCACCGCACCCTGGCGGGAATCCGTGATCTCGGCATGCAAGCCGGGGTCGCCGTCAATCCAGCCACATCCCTGGTGCTCATCGAAGACGTGATCGAGGAGCTCGATTTTGTGCTCATCATGTCGGTGAACCCAGGTTTCGGCGGCCAGACCTTCATCGAGTCCAGTCTGCCCAAGATCCGTCGACTCCGAGCGTCCGCCGGGGATCTCGACATCTCGGTGGATGGTGGAGTTGATTCGGACACCGTCGGACCACTCGTAGAAGCCGGGGCGACGACCCTCATCGCCGGCTCGGCCATCTTTGGAAAATCCGATCGCCGGCGCGCTGTGGCGACGCTCCGTGCCGCCGCCCGACAAGGAAACGACTCATGAACCGATTCATCGCATTATCGCTGTTGTTGCCGTCGTTGTTCTTTACTCTCTCCTGTTCGTCCAAGGGACCGAAGGAGGAGAAGCTCCTCGAAGAGCTGTCCAACCTCGACAAGGTCACCATTTATGAACGAGCTGAAGCACTCTACGAAGAGAAAAAATACCCCAACGCGCGACAGCTCTTCTCCTTTGTCTACGACTCGTTCCCAAACGATCCACTGGGCCACAAGGCGGCTCTTCGGGTGGCTGACACATACGCGGCAAAAAACGATGTGACCAACCTCACAGAAGCCCGGCTTCGCTATCGAGATTTTGCCAACCGCTACCCGAATGACCCGGATCGGGACTATGCTTTGCTCATGGTCGGCCACACATTTAGCGCTCGTAAACTGCGCCCTGATAGAGACTTGAGTCCCATCAGCGAGGCCCTCAACGCCTACCTGCAGTTGACCAACCTCTACCCGAATTCACGCTACGCGACCGAGGCCCAAGATCGAATGGGTGGTCTCAAAGAGTTGCTCGCAGAACACGAGTGGCATGTAGCGACGTTTTATTTCCGAAATAAGCGGTGGATTGGAGCCAAGTGGCGCCTGGAATATATCGTGGAAAACTACGCGGATTACACGAAAATCGAGCAAGTGAACGAACGGATTTCCACCATACAATTGAAGCTCGACGAAGCTGAAGCAAGATACAAAAAACTCATCGGAGAACGTACAAAGAAGATCGAAGATTGACGCCCGTTATGCTTTCGGTTACTCTCGTAGTGTGTTTTCTCACGCTGGGAGAGTACCCATGAAAGCGAAAATTTCGGTCCTCGTTGCCGCATTGTTCCTGCCCATCATCGCGTATGGTCAGGCAGTTGCGCCACCACCACAACCGCTCCATTTCGTCGATGACCACTGGACGCCATATGATCCACCGACGGAGTTTCCCGAGGGATCAACGGTCCACAAGGTCGTCCCGGGAGATACATTGTGGGATTTGGCGACCACCTATCTCGGCGACCCATATCTCTGGCCTCAGATCTGGGAGCGCAATCCCTATATCAAGGATTCCCACTGGATCTACCCCGGCGACCCCATCGCCGTTGATGTCGCGGTCCAGGAGCCACCGACCGAAGTCGAGGTGGTGGTGCCGGATCAGACCATCGCATCCGAGTATGTCGATCCCGGGTACCAAGAACCCGAAATCGATGAGGGTGAACCCAGCCCGCTGGGCAGCTCCGCGGATGTCTATTGTTTCGCCGACCTGGTTCAAGACGACTCAATCTATCCGTTCACCATCACATCCGCCGAGCGTATGGACTTCCAGGACTCGTTTTCTGAAGGTGACATCGTCTATATCGACGGCGGCGTCAATCAGGGTGTGGCAGCCGGCGACCGGTTCTTTGTCCTGAACAGGATCCGTCCTCTCAAGCGACTCTTCGACAAACCCAAAATGGGGCGGATCTACACCGAAGAGACGATCGGTATCGTCTACAGCAAGATCGGCCAGATCAAGGTTCTGTGCGCTCAGGAAGACACAGCCATCGCCGAGATCACCTATGCCTGCGACCCCATCGACATCGGCAATGTTCTGCAGCCCTTCAGACCGATCCCGGTCCCGCTGGTCGTCGATCCGGATCCGTCCGATCGGTGCGACGTAGCCAACGGTCTTCCCATCGGCAGGATCATCTACACCCGTGACGATCAACTCGAGATCGGCGGTGGGTGGTTGGTCTTTATCGATCTCGGGGCGGCGGACGGTGTCTACCCCGGTCAGTTCGCCACCATCTACCGCGAAAACCCCGTCACGGGCATGCCGAGACTGGTCCTCGGAGAGCTCGGGGTTCTGACGGTCGAGGAGACCTACTCGACGGCGATCATCACCGGAGGGTGGGCGTCGATCCTTATCGCCGACATGGTCGAGCTCAAGTAGGCGCCGAAGTCGCGATAACCGATGCTATGCTCGCAGCGATGCTGCCGGACTGGGTTTTCGACGACGATGACCGCCGGTTCATGGACGCCGCCATGGACGAAGCGAGGACCGCTGGGGAACGGGAAGAGGTTCCCGTCGGCGCGGTGATCGTGCGTGATGGCGAGATCATCGCCCGCGCGGGCAACCGTCGCCGAGAACTCCACGACGCCACGGCACATGCGGAGGTTCTGGCCATCCGTCAAGCGGCCGAGGTCGTTGGCGACTACAGGCTCGATGGCTGCACCCTCTATGTCACGCTCGAACCCTGCCCCATGTGCATCACGACCTGCCGGCAGGCGAGGCTGGAGCTCGCGATCTGGGGCACCGACGATCCCATGGCCGGTGCATGCGGATCGATCCTCGACCTCGCGGACGACCGCCGTCTCGGACCACCGCTCGCCCACCGCGGTGGTCTCGCAGCCACCGCCAGTCGCCAGCTTCTCGAGGAGTTCTTTGCCAAACGAAGAGGAAAGTCGTAGAATGCCGATCCCCGTGCGGAGAGGTGCCGGAGTGGTCGATCGGGGCGGTCTCGAAAACCGTTGACCCTTCACGGGGTCCAAGGGTTCGAATCCCTTCCTCTCCGCCATGAAAATTTAAGTAACTGGAGAGGTGTCCGAGAGGCCGAAGGAGCACGCTTGGAAAGCGTGTGTGGGGGTAACTCCACCGCGGGTTCGAATCCCGCCCTCTCCGCCAGTTGATGACAGCCGGGAGCCCACCATGGAGCCCGGGCCCTGTGCATCGTCGCCCTCCGAATCGTGTCAGACCCGGAAGGGAGCAGCACTAAGGAGGATTTTGGCGAGTGCCGCAGGTCGCCTGGGTTCCATGGTGGGCTCCCTCGTCAATGCTGAGACCCCGTTCGTCTGTGGCGAGCGGGGTCTCAGCATTGATGGTGAAGAAGGTTCAGGATCAGATCTGCCCGGACACGCATGATAGGATGAGCCAATGAAGTTCGCCTCTATCGTCGGTGCGATTCTCGTGTGCTTTGCATCGCTGCTCCACGCTCAAAGCGGAACCCCACGCGCATGGCAACAGCGGATAGATGTCGAGATCGATCTCCCTGTCCCCGTCGTCACCCTCGAGTCCGCAAATCCGTTCGCCATCGCTGTTGACGCCGCTCCTCGGCTACTGAGTTCGACTCCGCCAAAGAAGCTCAATATCGCCGGAACAGCGCTGATTGCGGCGTATGTCGATACCAAGGGAAACTGCCTCGGTGGAGTCCCTCTCGCGCTGCCCTTCCCTGGAATGACGACGACGATCCTCGAAGAGCTCAAGGGCGTTCGATTCGATCCCGCAAAAAAGGCCGGCGACTCCGTGGGTTCATGGGCGGTGCTCGGAATCAGCATGGTCGGCAAAGTCAAGGAATCCACGGTCGGCGCCCCGACCTTCGAGCTTCCGGACCTAGCCGCGCCACCCGAACCCGCGGCGCCCCTTCGTGCGGTGCCATCGGGACGGCTCGTTCGCGCGCCTTTCGAGCCGCAGGCCTCTCTGACCACCTTCGCCTCGCCCAGGAGACTCAAGGTGAAGGCGCCCGGCCAAGACGCCGACATCCCGGTCCGGGCCCTGGTTCACATCACCGCAAGCGGCAGATGCGATCGCTTCGTCCCGCTCAATCTCGAGCCTGGTCTCCATCGTTGGCTCTCCGCATACCTCGCCACATGGCGGCTCGATCCCGCCCAACGGGATGGCGCGCCACACGAGGCATGGGTGGTGTATTCGGCACGGGCCCAGCTCAAGATCTCGAGGATCGACTCCACCGGCGTCAAGGTGATCCGCGATCAGAGCTATACACCACCGAGCGTCCAGCCCTGAGGATCTTCCGTTGATTGCCCGATCGTACGGTGACCCTTTCCGAGTCGAGCCACTCCAGCACCGGGATCGCCAACTTGCGGGTCAGCCCGGTCTTTGTCTTGAATTCACCGACCGTGAAGCTCTCACAATCCCACGCCCGCACGTCGGCGGCGACCTCGTCGAGGACCGCACGGTGGATCAGGAATTTCCCGTCGAGCCGGACGAGGCGTCCCTTCTGCACCAGGAAGGCACAGATTCCCTCCACCGTCGCCGGCCGCGAATCGAGGGTCGTGGCCGCCTCGAGCGGCGGTGGCGCATCGAATCCGGCATCTCGGTACAAGACCTCGACCCGCCGGGCCAACTCCTCGCCCAACGCCGACATGTGGCGATCGCTCCCGGGCGGGACGACCCGACCCTGGGTGAGTTCGAGAACCCCCCGCTGTCGGAGTTCCTCGAGATAGACCCCCGCGAGATCCCGAACGTTTCTCGGCAGCAGCGCCGCCGCAAAGTCTCTGGTCGGGACGCCCGCCGAGACCTCCACTGCTTCGAAGCGCCGCTTGAGTTCGGCGGTCGCATTCTCGGTCAGGTCATCCACATGGCGGGTCCCGACCAGGGTGGCGGGGTTTGTCGACAACGCCATGACATCGCCCGATCCCAAAAGCCGACCGATGGCGGCCTCGACCGCGGTGTCGAACACACCCAGCCGTACCGCGAGATCGTGAGCCGTGGCACCGGCTAGACCAGCCTGGTCGATCCATCGACCGAGCAGATCGGGCCACGCCCCGCGCTTGGCCGATGGCAGATTCTCCAACCCGGCACTCTCACGGCGGCGCCACCTTCTCTGCTGGGCGTCGAGTACGACTCCACCTGCAAAGGTGTTGACCGGGGCTGGCCGGCGCAGCACGACCCGATCACCGGGGAAAAGCTGCATGGGCTCGGTCAGCCCGAGTTGGGCGACCGCGGTTTCCCCGGGCGCCAGGGTGGGGCGGGACAGTCGATCGACCCGAGCCGGCACCCGATCGGCAAACGCGTGAATTTCGAGCTCGTCTCCTTCGCCCAGGGGGTGTGGAGCCGATGCAAGGAGTTCCAGACGCAACGTCACCAGCCGGGTGGGCTGCCAGTCACCGATGGTCATGATCTGATTGCCGCGATCGATATCGTCTCGACCGAGACCCACGAGATTCACAGCCACCCGCTCGCCCGCCTCGACCGTCTTGCGTTCTTCACCATGGACATGGAGCCTGCGGACCCGAACTCGGTCCCCTTTGGGCATGATCATCACCTCGGACCCGACATCGAGACGCCCCCACAACGACGTCCCTGTGACCACCGTGCCGGCCCCGGTCAGACTGAAGACCCGATCCACGGCTTCTCGGTACGGACGCTCATCGATCTGCCTCGGTTGGGCCGTCCGCGCCTGTGACACCAGGATGGAGCGCAACTCGTCCAGGCCTTCGCCCGAAACACCGGAAACCGGTACCACCGGCGCATCGGCGAAGGCCGTCTCCGCCAGATAGTCTTTGATCTCCTCCGCCGCGAGTTCGACGAGTTCATCATCGACCATGTCGATCTTGGTCAGCGCCACCGCTCCACCCGGCACACCCATGAGCCGAATCACCTCGAGATGCTCCCGGGTCTGGGGCATGATGCCCTCGTCCGCAGCCACCACGAGGAGGGCGAGATCGATCCCCGAAGCACCGGCGATCATGGTGTGGACCAAACGCTCATGACCCGGAACATCGACAAAGTGGAGTTGGACATCATCGGTCGAGACCTGGGCGAAACCGAGATCGATGGTTATTCCACGATCCCTCTCCTCCGGCAGACGATCGCAATCGGTCCCGGTGAGAGCTTTCACAAGGGTCGTTTTCCCGTGATCGATGTGGCCGGCGGTGCCAAAGACGACGTGGTCCATCTCGCCATGGTACACATCCGGCCGATAGGACCGAAGATGACTCGGATCACTTGGCCCTTCCCGGGCAGACCCGCTAAGCTGATTCGGTGATTGAGTCAGAGATTAAAATCCCCGTTGCCGAGCTCGATTCCATCCGCCGCCGTCTGGATCAGAAGGGGGCGGAGCAGCTCAGTCCCCGCCAGGACGAGGTCAACATCCTTTTCGACACCACCGATGGTTCGCTTGCCGCCAACGGCAAGGTCCTCAGAGTTCGACGAGTCGGCGAACGGTCACTTTTGACCTTCAAGGGACCGGCAAGCTGGGACGGCGCAGTCAAGCTACGGCGCGAGATCGAACTCGAAGTCTCATCGAGTCGGGCCATCTCCGAGATGCTCCACGCCCTCGGCTACGCACCGTGGATGCGCTACGAAAAGAAAAGGGAGAGCTGGACCATCGGTGGTGTCCGGATCGAACTCGATCACACTCCCATGGGTGATTTTGTCGAACTCGAGGGACCCGTCGCGGATCTCGAGGACACGGCACGAGCGCTGGAGCTTGATCCCGGACGGGCCGTGGCCCAGTCCTACATCGGTCTCTGGCAGCTCTTCAGGGAAGAGCACCCCGATCTCGGTCACGACATGGTCTTCGAATCGTGACCACCACTTCGATGGTTTTGGCCGCCGGCCGGGGTGAACGCATGCGACCGCTGTCTCAGGTTCTGCCGAAGCCCGCCCTGCCTTTGATCCACCAGCCAGTCATCGCGTCCGGCATCAAGCTCGCCGCCGCCGCCGGTGCCAGACGAGTCGTCGTCAACACCTGGCACCTGGCTGATGTCATGGAGCAGAGGCTCGCCGAGATTGAGCCCCCTGTTCCGATCACGATCTCACGAGAAACTGAGCTCATGGGCACCGCAGGGGGCATCACTCTGGCCCGGGACCGCGGTCTGCTCGGCGATTGCGGCCCGGTGCTGATCATCAATGGCGACGGCCTCCTGAACCTCGATCTGGATTCCCTCTTTCACCGGAGGAAGAACTCTGACGATCTGGTCAGCCTTGCCCTCCTGCCCCATCTCGACCCGCTTCGCTGGTCTCGGATCGTCCTCGATCACGGCGGCCGCGTGACGACCATCAGGAAACCGGGGGCCCTCGAGACCGGAGAGGTCCCCTTTCTCTTCCCGGGGGTAATGCTCGTTTCCCGGGAGGCCCTGGACCGCCTCTCGGCGGGTCCAGGCGACACACCGGGATGCCTCTGGGGTCCGGCCATGACCGAAGGCCGCCTCGGTGGCGTCCTGGTTTCGGGGCACTGGCGTGAAATCGGGACCCCCTCGAACTACCTCGAGGCGGTCCTCGGTCGCATCAACGGCGAGGTGGTGGTTCACCCGGCTGCGGATGTCCACCCATCGGCCCGAGTCCACTCGTCCATGATCGGTCGCAACGCCAGGATCGAGGCCGGGGCAGTGGTTGGGGATTCCGTCGTTGCAGAGGGCGCGAGGGTCAGATCGAACGCTCGTGTTCTCCGATCGGTCCTTCTCGGCCCGATCTCAGTAAAAACAGAAGACACAGTGATCGACCGGTTTCTCGCCGAACCCCTCGGTTGATCGAACGAGAGGAGACCTAGGAGGCTGCACCGTATAGATGGTGGATGGATTTCGGAGCGTCAATTGAGGCCGTTTTTAGCCTGTTTTGCAGGTTCATACTGGTGGTATGGGCCAAGAAACAGGCTAAAAACGGACCGATTGCCGCCCGAAAGGCGCCGCCGACTCTATGCGGTGCAGCCTCCTAGCTCACCCCCATCACTGTTTCCACTCACTCCAGCCGCGCTGCCACCGGATTCGATTGATCCGCCCGGTGCCTCCATAGACCCTCAGCGCCACCATCCGGCGTGCATGGTCGGTGAGAAAGACCGAACTCGGGGTTGCGGTCCCCCGCGCCGAGAAACTGATCATGTTTCCCCTCCCGGCGCGAATCGGATCCGTCAGGTCACCACCGAGTCCTCCCGATCCTGATGGATCCGGAACCGATCCATCGAGCACTCCAGGACCGGCGGCGCCCGCGTCGAGCCTCAGCATGGGTCCGATGGTCAGATCCACCCCGCTGGCGACATCACTCCGTCGGACGCCATCCCCGTCCCCGTCCTCGGCAACAAAACAGCGCCAGCTGCCGTCGGCCTCGTGGTCAAAGACCACGGCACAATTCCGGCTGCGCAGGACTGCCACAGCTCGGCAGCGAATCAGCAGACCGTGGATCTGGGCCGTGGATCGGCTCAGTTCGGCCGCGCGCCTGGCGTCATCGAGCATGGGCACACCCATGAGAAGCAACACCCCGGTCACCGCCATTGTGATCGCCAGTTCGGTCATCGACACACCGCGTTGTCCAGCCCGATTCCTCCCACTCCCACCGTTTGTCATGGTTCTTCCTTTCCTCAACGCTTTCTTCCGTTTCGTGAAAGAGCGGCCCCGAAGGGCCGCATCCCGTCCACGCTGATTGTTGTTGTGAATCAGCCGGTCTTCGACCCGCTGGCGGTCGACCGAGGCAGCTTGACCTTGGTGTCCAGGGTCGTCGCTCCATCGGTCGTGACAAAGGGTGAGAGTTTGTCGAACGAGGTCTCGCCGATTCCCTTGACCGCAACGAGCTCATCGATGCTGCCAAAGGGGCCGTGGGACTCTCGGAACTCGATGATCCTCCCGGCAAGGGCAGGGCCGACCCTGGGCAGCATCTGGAGCTGCTCGGAGCCGGCGGTGTTGATGTTGACCACCCCGGAAGCCATCTCATCCGCGGCAAACGCAACGGATGACAGGGCAACGATCAAGGTGAGAATGACGATGGCTGTTCTGTGAGACATATGTACCTCCTTGTTTGTTGATGATCTGGGCGATTGGTTTCCGGTCAATCTCAGGTCATCTGCATGCGGCACCTCCTGTTGTTTTCTCTGCCCTGATCCATGGCGAGAATGATGCCAAGATTCGAAAATCTCGATTAAGACATTTGAAATAAATGATTTACAGCACTCATGCGAGGAACTGTGAAATTTCGAAATCGACAAGATTTCTTGTCATAAAATCCCAGGACTCAATAACGGTAGGGTGCAAAAAAATCTGTCACTGACAAAAGATCTTCCACGTTTGGATCCTCAGCCGGGAAAGGGCGCGGCTATACTCCCGCGATGCGCCGCGAAACCGATGACCATGTGGTTCCGACACCCGAGGTGGGAACCTCCCTCGTCGAGGATCTCGGCGAGGCGGCGGAGATGATTGCGTTCAAACACAGCGTCTTCGCCCTTCCCTTCGCTCTCATGTCGCTGATCACGGCAGCCGGTGCATGGTGGCCCTCCGCACGGGTCTGGTTCTGGGTCGTCATCGCCATGGTCGCGGCGCGGACAGCCGCCATGAGCTTCAACCGACTCGTCGATCATCAGATCGATTTCCAGAACCCTAGGACCGCAAACCGTTCGCTCCCGGCGGGCCGTCTCAGTCGACGATTCACATGGGTCGTGACCATCGCCTCAGCCGCGGTCTTCGTGCTGGCTGCATCGAGACTCAACAGCCTCTGTCTGTGGCTCGCGGTCCCCACCCTCGGAGTCCTTCTCGGTTACTCGCTGGCCAAGAGATTCACCTCAGCCGCTCATCTCTGGCTCGGTTTGGCCCTCGGAATCGCACCCATCGGCGCGTGGATCGCCGTTACCGGATCCATCGCCGCACCCTCGGTGGTCCTGGGCGCGGCGGTGATGTTCTGGGTCGCCGGATTCGACACCATCTACTCGCTCCAGGATGAGGACTTCGATCGGACCCACGGTCTGAAGTCCCTGCCATCGAAGATGGGCGCGGATCGGGCGCTATGGATCGCCCGGATCTTTCATCTTGTGGCGCTGGCGGGGTTCTCGATCTTCGCCGTGGAGGCCGGTGGTGGGTGGATCCGCTTCACCGCGGTTGCGGCGGCCGCCTGTCTCATGGTCTGGCAGCACCGGCTGGTCCGGCCCGGCGACCTCAGCAGGGTCGATGCCGCGTTCTTCTCCGCCAACGGTCTGCTCGCGGTCGTGATGTGCGTTTGCTTCATCATCGCAAAAATCGTCGGTTGAGCACCCGTGAAAAGCTGTACTAAGATGCACCGGGCATGACAATTCGCAAACTCCCATTCCGTCACATCGCCATCGAAGGTCCCATCGGGGTCGGGAAGACCTCCCTGGTCCAGCTTCTGGCCGATCGCTTCGAGGGCGTGATGGTCTTGGAAGACATCACAAATCCGTTCCTCCCCGCGTTCTATGAGGGACGAACCGGCGCAGCATTCCAGGTTCAGATCTACTTCCTTCTGTCGCGCTTCCAGCAGCAGCGTGAGATTGCCCAGATGAATCTCTTCCAGCGGCTGGTTCTCGCCGACTACAGTTTTCCAAAAGATCGAATCTTCGCCTACCTCAATCTCGATGACACCGATCTGAGGATCTACGAGAAGCTCTATCCGGTGCTCGATCAAGAGGTGCCGACCCCGGATCTCGTCATCTACATGCAGGCTTCCCTGCCGGTGCTCCTGGAACGGATCAACAGACGCGCCCGCGATTTCGAGTCGACCATCGATCCCGACTATCTCGAACGACTCAGCGAGGCCTACTCCTATTATTTCTTCCACTACCGGGAGACACCGCTTCTGGTGATCAACACCGACGACATCGACTTCGTCAACAAACCGAAGGACTTCGACGCCCTCGTCGACCAGATCGTCCGATGCCGAAGGGGAACCCAGATCTACGTCCCGTTGGGGTCGTCCGAAGCCTGACCACCCCTCGATCGGTCATTTCCCCAACCTCATGGGATGATCCGCCGTCGTAGGAGAATTGAGGTACGATCGCCAGTCGGAGGATTGGATGCTCTCTCGCGACCTGTACCGTAGCGACCCGGAACGTATCCGACGAATGCTCGAATTGCGTCACACCGAAGCCCCGCTCGACCGCCTGTTGGATGTCGATCGGAGATGGCGGGCTCTCGTCGTCCAGGTCGAAGACCTCAAGGCCCGACGCAACGCCGGTTCCAAGGAGATCGGAACGCTCTTCCGTGACGGCAAACGCGACGAAGCCGAGGCCAAGAAGGCCGAGATGGGCGCCATCGGCGATGAGATCTCCTCCATCGAGGAACAGTCAAAGGCTCTCGAAACGGAGCTGGCCGCCCTCGAGATGAGCTTTCCAAACCTCCCCGCCGAGACGGTCCCGGTGGGTGCCGACGAAGGGGCCAATCGTGTAGATCGGAAGTGGGGCAGCTCGCCCGACTTCGACTTCGAGCCTCAGGCCCACTGGGATCTCGGCCCGGCCCTGGCGATAATCGATTTCGAACGCGCGGTCACCATCGCCGGCGGGCGCTTCGCGGTTCTTCGCGGCAAAGGCGCGGCACTCGAACGCGCCCTGATCAGCTACATGCTCGATCTCCACACCACGGAGCACGGCTACACCGAGATCCTGCCACCAGCGGTGGTCAACACCGAGTCCCTCCAAGGCACCGGCCAACTGCCCAAGTTCGCCGATGATCTCTTCCATCTCGATGACACTGACTTCTATCTCTCACCGACCGCCGAGGTCCAACTGACCAACCTTCACCGCGGCGAGGTCCTCGAAGAGGAGAGCCTTCCCGTCCGGTACTGCGCGTTCACGCCCTGTTTCCGAGCCGAAGCGGGGTCCTATGGCAAAGACGTCCGCGGCCTCATCCGGCTCCATCAGTTCAACAAGGTGGAGCTGGTTCAGCTGACCCTTCCCGACCAGTCGAGCGATGCCCTTGACACACTCACGGGCCACGCCGAAGCCGTACTGCAGGGTCTCGGCCTGCCATACCGCGTGGTCAGCCTGTGTACCGGTGATCTCGGATTCTCCGCCGCTCGAACCACTGATCTCGAGGTCTGGCTTCCCGGGCAGAGCGCCTATCGGGAGATCTCGTCATGCTCGAGTTTCACCGATTTCCAGGCCCGACGGGCCGGGCTTCGCTATCGGCCCGCCGAGGGCGGCAAGGCCCGTCTCCTCCACACCGTCAACGGCTCCGGTCTCGCCATCGGCCGGACCATGGTCGCGGTCCTCGAGAACTACCAGCAAGCCGATGGATCGGTAGTTGTGCCTGAAGTGCTTCGCCCGTACATGGGTGGGCTCGAGGTGATTGAACGCTCGTAGTAGGTATTAGGTCTTAGGTATTAGGTGTTAGGTCGTCGCACTCTTCTCCCATCGCCCAGAAGTCCGTCTGCGATGGGCTAATACCTAAGACCTAATACCTAACAGCTACGAACTCGGCGGCAGCTCGAGCTGATCGGCGATGGTCGCCATGGCGTTGCGGACGAACTCGATGTGCTCGCCGAGTTCGACCTCGAGCGCCTCGACGCCCGACCGCACATCGTCCCGGTTGATGCCGCGTGCGAAAGCCTTGTCCTTGAGCTTTTTCTTGACCGACTTGATCTTGACCTCAGCGATGGCCTTGTCCGGCCGGACCAACGCACACGCGGTCAGAAAACCCGAGAGTTCATCCACCGCAAAGAGCGTCTTGGCTACCATCGAATCGCGAGGCACGCCCATGTAGTCGGCGTGCGACGCCACGGCGAGGACCCAGTCTTCGGGCCAGCCCTTGTCGCGGAGGACTTTGGTTCCCACATGGAGGTGGGTCTCCTCGGTCGGGTTCTGCTGATAGTCGAAATCGTGGATCAGGCCGATGGCTCCCCAGCTCTCCACGTCCTCGCCATAGTGCTCGGCGTAGGCCCGCATGGCCGCCTCCACCGAAAGCGCGTGTCTGATCAGACTCGGGTTGTCGGTGTATTCGTTGAGCAGCTTCCAGGCGTCTTCGCGGGTCGGGGTTTCGGTCATGGCGGCCTCCGGGAGGAAGGATACTCGATGCTGGATGCTGGATGCTGGATGCTGGATGCTGGATAAGAACATCGCATCATCGCGGCAGCCCGCCGAGTGGAACGCAGGCGCGCGCATGTTTAGGCCAACGACTTCCTGAGTCTCCGCCGTTTCCAGCTGCGTGGCAAAGAGTCGTCAGGCCATGCACCACGTTTCCTGCACCCC
>Ga0164313_10001774_pt1 | contig 19295 bp, 15 predicted proteins | sample GuaBasSedimGuay4_FD_113735 | JGI IMG/M metagenome (GOLD analysis project Ga0164313, IMG submission 113735) | Subseafloor sediment microbial communities from Guaymas Basin, Gulf of California, Mexico - Guay4, Core 4569-4, 0-3 cm | ecosystem: Environmental > Aquatic > Marine > Hydrothermal vents... | reverse complement strand
ATAAAAAACATAAAATATTGAAATATTTTATTATATTTGAGAATCACTAATAGTTTTAGTGATAATTTTTCTTTTTCATAGCAATTTTTTCCCATCCTTTATTAATTTAAAGGGTGGGTTTTGTTTTTAAAATAGCAAATCTCTGATTTGCGTAATTTTAAAAACCCTGTATATACTTATACAGGGTCCATACATGATGTATTAAAGATTTGGTTTATAGTTGTGATTTTAGATTATGATTTTCAATCTAAATCTCTGATTTGCGTAATTTTAAAAACCCTGTATATACTTATACAGGGTCTATACATGATGTATTAAGATTTGTGTTGTAGTTGTGATTTCATATTATTATTTTCAATCTAAATCTCTGATTTGCGTAATTTTAAAAACCCTGTATTTGCAAATACAAGTTCTATTTAGTTTCATTTTTTTTAGGATAGATATTATAAGGCCAATAAGCTATCATTAATTATTGGATAATCTAAACCTCACATTTGTAGATTTTTTTAAAAATTTTGTAGTAGCTTGTAACAATGTATCTTTATTTTTTACTAACTATTTTAAATATCTTATATTTCTCAATTGGCTTCATTTGCAAATCAATATATTTACTACCCGAATTATCAGGATAAATTTTAACTATGAAAAATCTATTATCAGCATCAAATATATACAAATCATTTGGCGAATTTCATGCCCTAAACAACATCACTATTGAAGTTCCAACAGGAAGCGTATTTGGGTTGTTAGGGCCTAATGGCGCTGGAAAAACTACCTTATTGCGTATTATTAATCAGATTACCATGCCAGATCAGGGAGTTGTACTTTTGGATGGTCAGCCTCTAAAGCCTGATGACATTAGGCACATAGGTTATTTGCCAGAAGAAAGAGGCTTATATAAATCTATGAAAGTTGGTGAGCAGGCGATGTATTTAGCACAATTAAAAGGCCTTTCAAAAGCTCAAGCCAAAGAGCGTTTAAAATTTTGGTTTGAAAGATTGGAAATTGATGGTTGGTGGAATAAAAAAATTCAGGAATTATCAAAGGGAATGGCTCAAAAAATTCAATTTGTCGTGACAGTTCTGCATCAACCAAAACTATTAATCTTTGATGAGCCTTTTAGTGGTTTCGATCCTATAAATGCAAACCTTATCAAAGATGAAATCCTGCGTTTACGAGATGAAGGGGCTACTATTATATTTTCTACCCATCGTATGGAATCTGTAGAAGAAATGTGTGATCATATAGCTTTGATTCATGAGGCAAATAAAATATTGGATGGTAAACTAATCGATATTAAAAGGGCCTATAAATCCAATACATTTAAGGTGGGTCTATTGCCAACTAATTCTGAAAATGTTCAATCAATATTAAATGAGAAGTTTGAGGTTACACCAACTTCATTTAAAACTATAAACGAAGAAATTCAGTATAATATTAAAATTAAAGAAAATGATTCAGTAAATGATTTAGTGCATTATTTAACTTCTCTTGGGCAGCTTACTCATTTTGAGGAGGTAATTCCAACTGCAAACGATATTTTTATTGAAACTGTAAAAAACAATTAATTTAAAAGATATGAATCACCTGTCCTTAATTATAAAACGAGAATATTTAAATAAGGTTAAGAATAAGTCATTTATTATTATGACTTTTTTAAGTCCGTTGATCATGGTGGGTATCATCACCTTGGTTTCTTATTTGTCACAGCTTAATAACGATACGGTAAATACAATTGAAGTTCTTGATGAAAGTGGGCTATTTATTGATTATTTTGAAGATACTGAAAATTTGAAATATAAATTCATTACTGGTGTAGCTCTGATAGACGCAAAGTATGCTTCAGAGAAATCCAATAATTATGGCTTGCTTTATATTCCAAAAACTGCTAATATCGAAGCCTTTTCTGAAGCCATCACTTTTTATTCAGAAGACTCTCCTTCCCTCAGTGTGATGGGGGCTATAGAAAATACCATTGAAGACAAAGTAAATACTTTGAAATTGGAGCAAGCAGGTATCGATTCAGAATTAATAAAAGAGTTACGAATTAATATCAATACTAAGTTGGAAACTTTTGCAGGTAAAAAAACTTCTAAATTAGGCTCGGGATTAAAACTTGCTTTTGGTGGTTTTGCTGGTTACCTTCTTTTTATGTTTATCATTATTTATGGCAATATGATCATGCGTAGCGTCATTGAAGAAAAAACAAGTAGGATTATCGAAGTGATCATCTCTTCAGTAAAACCTATGAAATTATTACTTGGAAAGATATTTGGAACCTCTTTGGCAGGGATAACTCAGTTTACTGTTTGGGTGGTTATGATTATGGTTTTAAGCACGATTGTATCCTCTGTTTTCGGTATTGATACTGGCTCAGTTCAATCGCAACAACAAGAATTATTGGTTCAAAATTCAGGTGGAGAATCACAGCAAATTATTACTGATGTAATGATGGAAATAAATAATTTGCCCATGGCCAATTTGGTCATTATGTTTCTATTCTTTTTTATTGGAGGGTATTTGCTATACAGCTCATTATATGCTGCAATTGGAGCCGCTGTTGATAGCGAAACAGATACGCAACAGTTTATGTTACCCATACTTATGCCTTTAATTTTGGGTATGTATGTAGGCTTTTTTACTGTTATCGAAAACCCGCATGGAACGGTATCTCAAGTTTTTTCTTATATCCCTCTTACTTCTCCTGTTGTTATGTTGATGCGAATACCTTTTGGAGTGCCTTTGTGGCAACAAATTCTCTCATTGGTAATTTTATTTGCTACTTTTATGGCTACCGTATGGTTTGCTGCTAAAATTTATCGTGTAGGAATATTAATGTACGGAAAAAAAGCAAGCTATAAAGAGATTGTTAAATGGCTTAAATATTAGTTTTATGCAAGAGAATGTTGTAGATAAAATAGAGGAAGTAGTTACGGAAGATATTTGGGGAACCATTGTTGACTTTCTAAATTTAGGAATTCATTTTGGAGAAGGAGAAAGTAAGATCAATATAACTGTTGGAGTTATTCTGACCTTAATAATTTCATTTATTGTTGCAAACTTTATTTTAAAATGGATAAGAAGGTTTTTTACCCGTAAGATGGATGAATCTGATAAGCATAAATTTATTAGTTTTTTTAAGTTTATTAATTACCTCACTTATATCATCGTTTTCTTTGTCATATTGGGGATGACAGGGATCAATATCACTCCTTTTCTTGCAGCTTCTGCAGCACTATTAGTTGGACTTGGTTTAGCACTGCAAGATCTATTTCAAGATATTATAGGTGGAATTTTTATTATTTTAGATAAATCACTTTTAGTCGGAGATGTTATTGAAGTTGAAGATAAAGTAGGAAAGGTTCTAGAAATTAAACTTCGTACGACACGTGCTTTAACAAGAGATGATAAAATTATTATTATACCCAATCATATTTTAATAAGAAACTCAATATATAATTTTACTCAAAATAGAAAATCAACAAGAGAAGAAATTACCGTTGGAGTTGCTTATGGTAGCGACACAGAAAAAGTAAAAGAGTTGCTATTAGTAAGTGTTGAAAATCATAAGGGTGTTATATTGAAACCTAAACCATTTGTCACTTTTGAAGATTTTGGTGATTCTGCTTTAGTATTTAAGCTGAAATTTTTTGTTAAAGATAGTTTTAGGGTTCCAACCTTAACAAGTGATATTAGGTTTAAAATTGACAAATTATTTCGCCAGAATAATGTTACAATTCCTTTTCCTCAACGGGACGTACACTTTTATCCAACAACTAAAGAATCTTAATTTTTTTATTCCTATTAACCCAGTTAAATATGTCAAATATATTGATAATTGAAGATGAAGCTGCAATACGTCGAGTATTGGTGAAAATTCTTTCTGAAGAAAATGACACTTACAATGTTTCTGAAGCAGAAGATGGGCTTGCAGGAATTGAAATGATACGAAAAGAAGATTTCGACTTGGTCCTTTGCGATATAAAAATGCCCAAAATGGACGGGGTAGAGGTTTTAGAAATGGCAAAAAAATTAAAACCCGAAACACCTATTGTTATGATCTCTGGTCACGGAGATATAGATACTGCTGTAAATACGATGCGATTGGGTGCATTTGATTATATTTCAAAACCTCCTGATCTAAACAGGCTATTAAATACTGTTCGAATTGCTCTTGATAGTAAAGAACTTGTAGTTGAAAACACCCGTTTAAAGAAAAAAGTAAGTAAGAAGTATGAGATGATTGGAGCATCTACAGCGATTGATCATATTAAAGAAATGATCGAAAAAGTTGCTCCAAGTGAGGCGAGAGTCCTTATTACTGGAGCAAATGGTACAGGTAAAGAATTAGTGGCTCATTGGCTTCATGAAAAAAGTGATCGGGCTAGAGGACCTTTAATTGAAGTGAATTGTGCAGCCATTCCAAGTGAACTTATCGAAAGTGAGTTATTTGGTCATAAAAAAGGAAGTTTTACTGGTGCTAGTAAAGATAGAGCGGGGAAGTTTGAAACAGCAAATAATGGAACTATATTTTTGGATGAAGTAGGCGATATGAGTCTTTCTGCTCAAGCTAAAGTTTTAAGAGCGCTTCAGGAAAATAAAATTAGTAGAGTTGGTAGTGATAAGGATATTAGAGTCAATGTTCGTGTGATTGCCGCTACTAATAAGAATTTAAAACACGAGATTAAGGAAGGAAATTTTAGGGAAGACCTTTACCATAGACTTGCTGTTATTTTAATTAATGTTCCTTCATTAAATGATCGAAGAGAAGATATTCCTTTATTGATCGATCATTTCAGTAAAAAAATTGCTGAAGAACAAGGAACTACTCATAAATTCTTTTCAAAAAAAGCCATTACTTTATTACAAGAATATGACTGGACTGGAAATATTCGTGAACTTCGGAATGTAATCGAACGATTAATTATTTTAGGAGGGAAAGAAGTAAGCGAAAAAGATGTTAAATTGTTCGCAAGTAAATAAGGCTTATGAAGAGTAAACATTTAGACATTAAAAATTACAAAATCGATAAGCCGATAGATATATCAGCGATAAAAACGTTTGAAGATTTTGGTCGTTCAGAGAAAAAACTAGTTAAATCATTAAAGAAAACACGAATAAAGCTCGGAACCTTACAAGACACTTTATATGCCCATGGTAAATATTCTGTTTTGGTTTGTTTACAAGGAATGGATACTTCAGGAAAGGATAGTTTAATTAGAGAAGTATTTAAAGATTTTAATGCCCGAGGTGTTGAAGTCCATAGTTTTAAAGTTCCTACCGATCTGGAACGGGATCATGATTATTTATGGAGGCATTATATTGCTTTACCTGCCCGCGGAAAATTTGGGGTTTTTAATCGCACTCACTATGAAAACGTTTTAGTAACTCGGGTACATTCCAATTATATTTTGGGAGAAAACCTGCCTGATGTCAATGCGATTGAAGATGTTAATGAATCCTTTTGGGATAAGCGTTTTGAACAGATCAATGCTTTTGAAAAAACAATTTCTCAAAACGGAACATTGATCTTTAAGTTTTATATGAATCTTTCAAAAAAGGAACAGAAAAACAGACTTATAAGGCGACTCAATAAGCCTAATAAGAATTGGAAATTTTCTCCTGGAGATCTTGATGAAAGAAAACTGTGGGATCAATATATGGATTACTATCAGGACGCAATTAACAGAACTTCTGAAGAACATGCACCATGGTACGTTATACCAGCCGATAATAAACCAGCAGCTAGATTTATTGTAGCAGCTATTTTACTTCAAGAATTAAAAAAATATACCGATATCAAAGAACCTGAATTAGATTTAAAAATAAAAACAAAAATATCGGAGTATAAACAACAACTTGAAAACGAATAATTTAATAATATAACTTTAATATGTACAAATCTATCGTTTTACTATTTGCACTTTGTTTTTTTACAACAGGCAATTCTCAGCATGTTAATTCTAAAGATTCAATAACAATAAAAAACATTTACAATACTGCTTTATTAGATGGGGCTTGTTATGATTGGCTTGATTATCTTTCTAATGATATTGGGTCAAGACTTTCAGGGTCTATAGGAGCAGAATTAGCTGTAGATTATACCGAGGAACAGTTAAATGAGTTGGGATTAGATAAAGTTTGGTTACAAGCCGTAATGGTACCCAAATGGACAAGGGGAATTACCGAGTATTCATATATTGAAACATCCCCAGGAGTTACAACAACAACAAATGTATGTGCTTTGGGGGGCTCAGTTCCTACTCCTTATGGTGGCCTTAAAGCAACTGTCGTTGAGGTTAAAAATTTTGAGGAATTAGATAGTTTAGGAAGAGAAAATATTGAAGGGAAAATAGTTTTTTTCAACCGTCCTATGCAAGCAGATCTAATTCAAACTTTTAGAGCTTATGGAGGTAGTGTAGATCAGCGATCTGCTGGTGCTAGAAAAGCTGCAAAATATGGAGCAGTAGGGGTTGTGGTTCGGTCTATGAGCTTACGTCAGGATGATTTTCCTCATACTGGAGTGATGAGTTATGGAGATATTGCAGCTAAGCAACGAATTCCAGCTTGTGCAATTAGTACTAATGGGGCTAATTATTTAAGTGCTACTTTAAAGTTACAACCGGACCTTTTATTTTATTTTAATCAGAATTGCAAGACTCATGCAGACGTTCAATCCTATAATGTAGTAGGGGAAATTACGGGGAGTGAATATCCAAATAAATTTATAGTTATAGGAGGGCATTTGGATTCTTGGGATCTAGGTGATGGCTCCCATGATGATGGAGCTGGATGCGTGCAATCTATGGAAGTGTTAAGGATATTTAAGAAAATGGATTATAAACCTAAACATACAATTAGGGTTGTGCTTTTTATGAATGAAGAAAATGGCCTGAGAGGAGGAAAGAAATATGCTTCTGAAGCAAAACGAAAAAATGAGGATCATATTTTTGCTTTAGAAAGTGATTCTGGGGGGTTTACACCAAGAGGGTTTTCATTTGATATAGATGACATTAGCTTCACACAAATCCAAAGTTGGAAACCATTATTTGAACCCTATTTACTTAATATTTTTGCTAAGGGTGGTAGTGGATCAGATATTTACCCCTTAAAAAAAGAAAACGAAGGAATAATATTGGCCGGATTACGTCCGGATTCTCAGCGTTATTTTGATTACCATCATGCAGCAAACGATACTTTTGATGCTGTAAATAAACGCGAATTAGAATTAGGAGCTGCTGCAATGACCAGTTTGGTATATCTTTTTGACAACTTTTTGAAGTAAATTTCTAATATTTAAGTCTTTATTTATAAATCAAGAGAACTTGATTTATTTTTATTCTCACTTTCGTAAATTCTAATTTTTATTACTTTTTCTGTAAAGAATGCTGATATATAGCGTCTTATCAAAATAATAACGGAGCTATTTGTATTTATATTGATAGTAAGTTATTATCGGGATGCACTAAAACGTTTTTTTTTAAACAATTCTATTAGTACATTTAATAAATAATAATTAACAATTGAGAAAGCCAATTCAAATATCATTTAAACTTCGGTTTATTATTTCTATTGCATTTTTCTTCTTTTTATCAACTTTTTGTGCTGTTTATGCCGAAGAAAGTTTACTAGATTTTAAGGAGGGAGATATAGAAAATAGTACTTCATTGGCTGATATTAATAGCTCTTATACTTCTGTAAAAATTAAAGGGGCAGAATTGAGCCAAAGGATACTGACAGATTCAAGTCAGATATTTAGATGGACAGCAATTGAATATGCTCAAAATAATAATGCTGAACAGGCATCTATATTTATTGAAAAATATATAAAATCTACTTTACGTGTTGGTTTTATAAATAATGATGTCTTTGATACTATTTCAAATTCAGTTGAATTTATTGCTTTAAAAGAAAAGTATAAGACTAATTTTAGTCTGATCAACTTATTTTATTTATTTACTTCGTTAGTTGGGATATTTATTTTTATCGTTTTAAACTTAAAGAAGAAGATCAATAATTCATCCACTATATTAATTAGCTTGTTCGTATTAATGCACTCTATCTTTATATTGGACTTATTCTTTTTCTTGTCTAACTTAAGATACTCATACCCACACACTCTTTTACTATCAATTACCTTTTCATTTTTATATGGCCCTGTTATCTATTTTTATTATAAAAAAATTGCCTTGAACTATACATTTAAATGGATAGATATCTTACACCTTATTCCTACTGCAATTATTTTTGTAGTGGTATTGCCTTATTATTTCTTACCGATAGAAGAAAAATTAAGAGTAATGTTGGAAGTTAGTGCAGTAAGTACTAAAACACTATATGATTATACTTTTATAATTAAGCTGTCATCACTGTTAATTTATTCTTTTTTAATCCTTAGAATTTATTATAAACTATCTAAATACAATGATAAACTTTCCTTAGTAAATTTAAAATGGCAAAAAGGCTTGTCTAGGTTGGTATCGATCTATGTGGTATTTTATTGCATTTACGGATTAACTATGGTTAGTAAAGTGATACCTAGAATAGAATTTATCTTTCATTTACAAATTGTTACCATGGCAATAATGGTTTTATATATAGGTTATAAGGTCTATCTAACACCTAATTTGTTTACTAATAGATTTTTTGAGACTGCTAATAATAAATATAAGAAATCTGGGTTGACAACTAGTTTTTCAAATGATTTAAAGGAGAAGCTTATTTTTCTTTTTGAAGATGAAAAAATTTACAGAGAAAATAATATAAGCTTGGAGATCTTGTCTCAACGATTAGACACAACAAGACATAATACATCTCAGGTAATCAATGAGCATTTTAAGTTGAATTTCTTCGAGCTGATCAATAAATACAGAATTGCTGAAGCATTGGATATTTTGCAAAATGACACATATAATAACCTAAATATAATTGATGTTGCCTATGAAGTTGGTTTTAATAATAAGGTAACATTTAACAAGTCTTTCAAGAAGATTATCTCACTAACTCCATCCCAATATATTGCTTCCTTAAGCGCGTAAATAACAAGTAATTTTTCTTCGGAATAGTTTAAGATTATAGGCGCTTACTAATTTCACAGTTTACTCCTCTAAATTGCTGATGAACAGCAAATAAGCTTGCTTTAAAAATAATTGCTTAACATTATAATATATGATATATATCATATATTATAATGTTGAAATTTGTTAATTTAATTTTTTAGATTTTACAATAAAGCTTGAAGTAATTAAACTTGTAAAAGTTTAGATTGATTACTGTTTAGCGGGTTTATTGAATTGACCAAAATTATTACTTCAAGCTATCTAATTCTGTTTTTGAAACATTAATTTAAATTTATATTTATGAAAAAAAACTGTTTTAAATGGTTGGTATTAATGTTATTTAATATAACAATAGTATTAGCACAAGAAAATCCAATATCTGGAGTTGTAACTGATAATTCTGGAGAATTACTTTTAGGAGTAAACATTATTGAGAAAGGTACAAGTAATGGTACACAAACAGATTTTGATGGAAATTTCACCATTAATGTCAATGTAGGTAAAACACTCGTTTTTAGTTATGTTGGTTATGAAACCATTGAGAGAACTGTTTTAGCCAACATGAAGACCTTAAACATTCAAATGACCAATCAGGAAGCTATACTAGAAGAAGTAGTAATTACTGGTTATTCAAGAAGAAACAAGACAGTACAAACCTCAGCAATTGTTTCTATTTCTGCTTCTGAAATAGAAGAACTCGCTCCTTCAACTAGTATTGATAATTTAATACAAGGTAAGGCGGCAGGTGTGCAAGTAACAGCAGCAAATGGGAAACCTGGAGAAGGAGCCTTTGTTAGAATTAGAGGTGTAGGTTCTTTAAGTGCAGGTGCATCATCACCATTGTATATTGTTGATGGCGCTGTAATTAGAGAGCAAGAATTAGGAAACATTCCAAATTCAGATATTGAAACCCTAACCATACTTAAAGATGCAGCTACAACTGCTAGGTATGGTTCTAGGGGAGCTAATGGAGTAGTTGTAATCACAACTAAATCTGGAAATAGAAATAAGGATGCTGTGGTACGATTTAATTCTAGATTTGGTTTTACCAGTAGAATTGAACCTAATTTTAATGTAATGGATGCTGAGCAGAAGTTTAAGTATGAAGCAGAGCTATATGCATTAGGAATATCTGCAGCAAGTAACCTACCTGGTGTAACTACTTTACCAGGAAGCGAGGATCGGCAGTTTTTATTAGACCATGAAACAGATTGGCAGGACCTTATGTTAAAAGATGGATTTATTCAAAATAATAATATTTCATTTTCTGGAGGTGCAGAAAAAATGGATTATTTTTTCTCTGTAGGACATGATAGAAACACAGGTATTATTGACCAATTAGATGGTTTTGAAAGAATAAATACAAGGTTAAATTTAAATTTTGACGCAAAAGAATGGTTGAAATTAGGTGTAACTGCGGGATATTCAAGATCTACCAGTGATGAGCCTAGGGACAGGAATAATGTACAAAACCCTTTTAGGGCTATGTATGATTATAATCCCTATGAAACTGAATTTGAATTAGATGAAGATGGCAATATTATTTTAGATGAAAATGGTGATCCAATATACAGTCCAACACATACTACATTTAATGTTAGAGGAGCTTTATTATCGGAGCCTGCAATTGATATTCAAAATAACTTACTGGCAAGTACAGATGCTGAGATTAAATTTTCAGAGAGATTTAGTTATGGTTTTAATATAGCTATTAGTAGTCTTAATCAGCGAACGGAAAGTTATTCTAAACCAGGTGGTATTCTTGACGCGATAATTGGCGATCCCAATAATCCAGGAAATAAATTGGATACTGGAACCTATCGATTTGATATGACAATTAGTAATCGCTTAGACTATCACCTTCAAACCGATGATCATAATTTGAACGCTTTAGGCTTATTTGAATATAATTACAATGAAAATAATGGATATAGTGTAAGAAGTATAGGCTTTCCATCAGATTTATTAACAACACAATCTAATGCAGCTCAAGTAACAGCCGGTTCAACAACTAAAAATATCCTTACATTAATCTCTTATGGTTTGTTTGCAGATTATGATTTTCAAGAAAAATATTTAGCATCTGCTTCAGTTCGTTATGATGGTTCATCAAATTTTGGAGCTGACAATCGTTGGGGTTTATTCTATAGTGGAAGTTTAGGATGGAATATTGCAAAAGAAGACTTTTTTAAAGTTGATGCAATAAACGACTTAAAAATACGTGCATCTTATGGTACTGTAGGTAACCGTGATGGTATTTCACGATATGCTGCACAGGATAATGTTCAGTTTGGATCTTATCCAGGAGGTTCAGCAACAATACCATCTAATATTGGAAACCCAGACTTAAAATGGGAAACAACAACAACAACAAATATAGGTTTAGAATTTAATTTGTTTAATAGAAGATTAAGAGGTGTTACCGATTATTTTATTAGAAAAACAGAAGATCTATTATTTGCTATTCCAACTTCAGATGAATCTGGTGTTGGATCTATATTTGGAAACCTTGGAGAGATCGAAAATAAAGGGTTTGAATTATCTTTACAAGGAGATATATTCAGAAATGAGGATTTAAAATGGACCGTAGGAGGAAATATATTCTTCCTCGATAGTGAGATCATAGAACTCCCTGACGGAGAAGATGTTATTCCAGGAGGTGCTTTTAATATTTTATTTAGAGAAGGAGCAATGATTAACGAACATTATTTAGTGCGTTATGCTGGAATAGATCCTAGTAACGGAGCACCTTTATATTATGGTGCAGATGGAGAAATATATAGAGCTGATGATCTTCCTGAAGGCGAAAATAGAGTCTTACAAGGCAAATCTACAATTGCAGATAAAGAAGGAGGTTTCTTTTCTAACATTACTTATAAAGGTTTTGGTTTAAGAACTGATTTTATTTTTAAATCTGGAAATTGGATTAATAATTTTGTGCGTTCCAACTTAGTTTCAGATGGTGTTAATATAGATGATAATCAAGCTATTGATGCTTTCAATTATTGGCAACAACCCGGAGACACAAATATGCATCCAAGCCCTATTTATCAAAGTGAAATTTTAGCTGTAAATTCAGATAGATTCCTTGAAAAGGGAGATTATATACGTTTGAGAAATATTACATTCTCTTATGATTTTCCAGATAAGTATTTAGATAAAGTACCTATTACAAGATTAAAAGTTTATGTGCAAGGTCAAAATTTATTGACTTTTACAGATTTTTATGGTGATCCTGAAGTTGGTATTTCATCTGGTGAAACAATTAATTTTGCCAGTACTGTAGCACCTGGAGAAGCAACTCTATATAGTTATCCAAGTACAAAATCTGTACAACTGGGTATTGACGTAAATTTCTAAAAATAATAAAGATGAAAAAATATATAAAAATAATTACAGTTATAGTTTTCTTCATAGGATTATTAGTTTCCTGTGAAAAAGAATTAGATCAATTGCCATATGATGAATTTGCGACAGAAAATGCTTTTACAACTGCTCAAGATTTTGAAAATGGTTTACGTGGAGCTTATTCAGCTCTAACGAGAGGAGGCCTCTATGGAAGTAGCGATGCTGGTTCTATGTTAAGTGCTCCAGATGTATTAGGCGATAATGTAACCTTATCGCAAGGGGGTCGTTTTACAAAACGGTATTTACACGATTACGAGTATAATACCAACGCAACCATGCGGGGCTTATATATGGATGCTTACACACTTATATTTAGAGCCAATCAAATTTTATTTTACGTCGAGGGTTTTGATGGGGAAAGTAAAGATAATGTAATAGCTGAAGCTAAAGCATTAAGGGCATTAGCACATTTTAACTTAGCAACTTATTTTGGAAAAATCCCAACACAATCAGGGGATGCAAATTCAAGTCTAGGGGTCGCTTATGTAACAGAAGCAGATCCTAATATTGAACCTTCAAGATTAACTGTTGGAGAAACGTATAATTTGATAATAAATGACCTTGAGGATGCAAAATCTAAAATAAATCAGTCAAACCCAGTAGGTAGAATGGGCTTAGATGCAGTAAATATACTTTTATCAAGAGTCTATTTGTATATGGGCCAATGGCAAAACTCAATTGATGCAGCTAATGCAGTAACTAGTAATGTAGCTTCAAGAGAGAACGTTGTAGGAGTTTGGGAAGATACAAACCAAGATGGATTGGTTTTTTATATTCCAAATGTAGATCCAATAATTGGAATTAGTATTGGAGTAACTTGGAACCAGGGAAGTATGACTAGTTTAATTCCTGAATATGTTACTTCTTTTCAACTATATAATTTATTCGCTGATGATGATATTAGGAAAGAGGCATATACATTTGAAGGTTCAAGTGGAGGAGTTCAATATAATGGTATAAAAAAATTATTTGGAAGACCAGGACAAACAAATGGAGAAGTAGACTTTAAAATATTTCGAGTAGCTGAAGTGCATTTAAACAAAGCAGAAGCTTATTTTAATTTAGCTAATGAAACTGCTGCAAGACAAGCTTTAGATCAAGTAAGAATGAATCGATATACAAGACCACCTAGCGGTGAATCAGGAAGTGATCTAAGAGCTGCAATACGCCTTGAACGAAGATTGGAATTTGCTTTTGAATACCAACGTTTTTTCGATATAAAAAGATGGGGACTTTCTGTAAATAGAACAAATGCAGGAGATATAGCAGATGGCTCAGGGACTCCATCAGACGTTTTAACATTAGCCAATGGAAGTACTAAATTTCAGCTTCCAGTTGCACAGGAATCCTTAGATGTAAACCCTAATTTACAACAGAATCCAGGATACTAATTTAAATTTTAATCTTATGAAAAAAATAAATATAATAGTCACATTTTTTATAGCCAGTTTAATGGTGCTTTCTTGCTCAACTGATTTTAACAATGTAAATTCTGATCACACAGATGTAATTGGATTTTCTAGTCCTGATAAACGAATACCAGTGTCTGAAAATAGCCCGGAGATAACTGTTTCAATTAATTTTTTTGTTTCAAATATGTCATCATCAGAGAGAACATTTAATTTAACTGTAGTGGAAGAAGAAACAGAACTATTAGAAGCGACTTATTCATTTGATGCATTTGTAGTTGTTCCTGCAAATGAACGGTCAGGATCGCTTATGTTTACAGCATTAAATGATTCATCATTAACAAATGATTTTCAACCTATGGTAATTGCCTTTGAAGGAACTTCAGAAATTTCTTCAGGGAATTCAATAACGGTAGAAATAAAAACAAATGATTAAAACTAATAAAATTGAATTTTTCAATAGTATAGTTCTCAATTTTGTGTAGGCCGTTTAGATTTTTTCTAGGCGGCCTATTTTTTTATGGAACACAAAATATTTTTCTTGATTAATTCTAAAAATTAAATCAAAACTGATTAAAAACAATAGGGTAACTTTTCTTCGGTATAGTTAAGGTTTATGGGTCTTGACTATTTTTAAATGCAATCTTCTTTTCTTTATATTACAACCAGAAATAAAAGCTTGATGTATTATTTTTTTAAATTCTTAATTTTTTGTTTCATCATTAAATAAAAATTGTTTTGTTAAGAATATGCTCTCTTTGATGTCAAGCTTTTAGGTTGTATTTTAGAATATTATCGGCTATATTCTTTCTATTTTTTCTTTGCAATATAGAATCCGTAACTATAATAGTCTTTATACTTTTTATATAAGCTAATTTCTTCTTTATGTCCCTCTAGTATATCTTTTGCCTTTTCTGAATGGTCATGTCTTTCAAGAAAAGCAGAAAATTGTTTTTCCAAAGGTGTATAAAAGTTATCTAACCAACTGTTTTCTGACAAAGCAAAATATTCGACTGAGGAGTATCCATTTTCCTTTAACTGTCTAATTTTGTTTGCTGCGGTATCAATTTCAGGGTATTCCTTATTCCAAAACGCTTCAATTTCTTCTGGTCTTGAATTAGTAATCCATGTAATTTCACTAACACATAAATAAGCACCAGCTTTCAAATATTTTTTCCACTTTTTAATACCCTTTTCAAACCCCATATTATAAATTGCCCCTTCAGACCAAATAATATCAAATTCTTCCTTGTCAAATGGCAGGTCTTCCATTGATTCTTGAAGGGTGATAATTTTTCCCTGAAACCCTAATTCTTCTGACCGTAGCTTTAGTTTATCTAAAAATTCAGGAAACAAATCAACTGCAATTATTTGCCCTTTAATATGCTGAGCTAGCGTAATTGTTTGAGCACCTGTGCCACAACCAATATCCGCTATTTTTACTGCATGATTTTTATTGATATTAGTAAGATTTAAAGCTTTTATTGTTTCAGAAGTACTTCCTGGCCCCTGTCTTTCAGTATTTTTATAAAAATCTATTAATAATTCTAATGCTGTCATTTTTTTATTTCTCAGACTCTAGTATCATTTTTTTGATCAATGAGATTTGCCCTAAATGATAGTAGTTGTGTTCAATTATTGCTTCAATATTTCTTCGATAAGTTCCATATTTTTCATTTACAAAAGGAAGCTCTAATTGTTCATCCGACATGTTCTCAACATGTTCAGCAAATTGTTCTGAATTTATAATTAGTTTATTTAATATGTCATTCCAATCTTCTTCTGATTTTATTGCAGGAAAATCAAAACTGAATGTATCTCTAATTTCAAGTGTTCCCCCGTTAAATACATTCAAAATCCCAAAAACATAGTAATTGACATGTTGTGTAAGTAAAGAGATAGAGTTTAAAGTTCCAATTTGTTTTTTTGCTTGTTTCCAGTCAACAGTAGATAATGTATCCTTATAATTTGTATTTGCAATCCATTTTCCGTTTAATAATACCTCCCGGAATCGATTTGCTATGTCATTTCCATTTTCCATTATTTTGTATGGTTTATTTTATAATCTTTATTGTATGCTTGTGCTTTTAAAATGCTCTTTAAATATTATAAGCCATCTTTCCTCTTGTTATAAAAATCTAAAACATGAGCAGGGATTTCAATTTCTTTTTTTAAATCCTTATCGGGAATTGGATATTCATATATTGTTTTAAGGGGTATTTCTCCTGCCCAAAAATCTAAATCATAGTCCGCTTTATTATCTTTAAAAGGTGCATTTGCAATTTTTGCTGAGGCAGTTTCAATTTTAATTTCAATCACTTTTGTTGCTTTTAACTCCTTTTCATTAGGTTTTCTACAGAATTCCCATCTATTTGGGACAAAATGGTTGATTATACTTTTTAATCCTATAAGTTTTCCTTTATCTGAAGTTAACTCTCTTACTTTTCCGAATATAACAACAGAACGATAATTAACAGAATGGTGAAATGCAGATCTTGTAAGTTTCATTGAATCTAAAATTAGTACACTTAATGATACTTCTCCAGATTCAATTAAGGCATTTGTCATTCTGTTTTTTGTAGAACCATGTAAATACAATGAATCACCTTTTCTGCCATAATTAATTGGTTGTACAAAAGCTTTTCCTTTATAGTTGAAAGCTATGTTACAAATTTCTGATATATCTAAAATAGCGTAAATCTCATCTTTATTGTAGCTTGCTTTCTTTGCTCCGCGGATTACTTTATTTAATTCTGTTTTGTTAAACTCCATTCTTTAGTTTAAATTTATTTTAGCAAATGTTTTTAATTATTTATCCCAATTCGTTCACAGCTCTTGCTGCCATATCTATTGCAGTTTTCATGTCTGCACCTGGAGCCGAATCGCAATTTGCAATGCTTATTCGTCCAAATGGTTGTCGTCCCTTCTTTACAGAATCACCAGGGCCACCAACGGTATAGCCATGTGCCCAACGATTGACGGTGATACTCTCAACATCTCTGTCGAAATCAAACAATTCAGTCGGGAGCATCCCACTTAAATGTCCTTTAATATCATCTTCATAATCTTTGAATTGCTTTTCCAACATTTTATATCGTGCTTCACGATATTGCTCAATTGCTGGCGCTCCAATGGTTTTTCCATATGGACAGCTTATCATTTGTATAACACAAGGATCATTTGGAGTCTTGGTATACTCATAGCCGCCTAAGCTTACTGGGAAATCCATCATAACTGCTTGGTGCATATTTCCTGGACACATAGCCATTCCAATCTCCATTTCTTTAAAAGCCCTCCAGTTCTTTAATCCCACAGTTGTATATAGTAGGGGACTTTTGGTTTGAAGTTTCAATGCCGCAGCTTGTTCTTCTGGAAGACCCGAAACGATATGAGGAATAATCATATTGTAGCAGGCCATCACCACATTTTTAGCCTTTATCTGATAAGACTTATTGTTCTTGATATAATTTACAAAAACTTCAGTTGAATCTTTTGTCTTGCCATCATGTTGTACATTAACAACAGTGCTGTTTAATCTAATGCGAATTGTATTGCTAGATTTGTCCAACTCATCATACTTAAATTTTGACAATACAAGTTCTTCTGCGCTGTTCCCTTTTGCTACTTTAGGAATCATCTTTTTCACCAAAGCACGTGTTATCCCAGCATTGCCATCTGGAAAATGATAAATGTATGGATTGTCTTCATCATATATTGCTTTAGGGGTAAATCCTAAAGCCCCACAACTCTTGGCTTCTCTTATCGACATTAAGTCTGTTCCTGTAAGTGCCCAGTCTAGTCCTGAATTTCTTGCCATTTTCATTACTAATGGATCGTCAACGCCTACGGTATTTTTTAAATAATCGAAATAGGATGTACTGCGAATGTATTCTTCCATTTCCTTCTTGGGAACATCTATCGCATGCAAGCCACTATTCAGTATTCGAAGCAATTGTTCTTTGCCTCTCTCGCTAAGTGGAGCTTGATTAGCGGCTTCCTCGTTGGAAAGCTTTCCACTCATTATTATCCCTTCTATATAATTAGGATAATTACAATAAGGATGCTTAACTATTTTGTCAGCACCAAATGTATCTTTGTTGAAATAGGTAACAGCTCCTAGATTGTTCTTTTTATAGAAGTTTTTATCATAAGCTGTTTTAAATCGTTCCACATCTACACCTATATCTTTTAGGAGTGCATGTACTTTTTCACTTCCATGTTTTGGTTCTACGATAGATTGAGAACCACCATGGCCTAATCGTAACTGGCCATTAATTGTATGTTCATTTCGTTTCGCATGTCCGCCAAAATCATCGTGATTGTCAATGATCAGAATTTTTTTATCCGGTCCGTGTTTTTGCTGGAAGAAGTATGCTGCGGCGAGTCCACTGATTCCACCTCCAACGACAACCAAATCGTATGCTTCATTCAATTCTGTAGTTAATCCCCAATCAGATTTCTTGTTCCATGCTCTATTATGTGCGTGGATATTTGCCCTGGGGTGACTTCCTCTAAGACCGTTGAGTGCAGGAGGATAATACAAGGGATCGAGGGTGTTCAATACAGTGTCATTAATACAGCCATATGGAAGCAAGGAAGCTCCAGCCAGCATTAAACTACCATTGATAAAGTCTCTTCTTGTTATTGTACTCATTCGTTTTCTATTTCTCTTTTGGATAAGCTTGTCCGTCCTCTTGATTTGAAGCAGCAATGGAAGCATTTCTATGAATCCAAATCCATTCTCCGTTTTTGTTTTTAAGAACTACAGTCCAACGAATCGGTACTTTAAGCTCCTCTCCTTTATATTCAAGGTGTATTTTTAAAGAAACCGATACAACTGCGTGATTTTCCGTAATGGGTATATCTATCCAATCCCATTCAAATTTAGTAGCAGTTGCCTCTTCGAAATTTCTTAAGAATAAATTCCTAATTTCATTTTGCCCAACACAAAGCTCATCTTCTCCTGTTCCAATAACAGAAATATTGTCAGAATCATCAAAGACGTTCATCATAGCCTCAATATCTTTTGAGCAATATGCTTTTGCATAATTTTCAAGAGTTGATTTGATAGCTTTTATTTCCATTGATTATTGAATTATGTAGTTGTTTTTTATTACACACAACGACCCGGCTAAGAAATCGTAGGGGAGTTTGAAAATCTGCCCTTTCAATTTTGTACTTAGCCAAGCCAAATATTTTTATAATTTTTTTCTTTTTTTATTATCAAAATTTTGGTTTGACGGACTTTATTAAAAGCTCTAAACTTTCAATTTATCACCAAAACCCCTATGTTTTTTAGCCATTGTTGCCATTTCGTTATTTTTATTCACTCTGCAAGGCGTTGGCAAAGGCATACTCTTTGACAAGTTTTGGCTCGTGTAGTTGGCTTTTTGAGCGACTTGGCAATGTGTATGACTTT
>Ga0164313_10001773_pt1 | contig 19295 bp, 13 predicted proteins | sample GuaBasSedimGuay4_FD_113735 | JGI IMG/M metagenome (GOLD analysis project Ga0164313, IMG submission 113735) | Subseafloor sediment microbial communities from Guaymas Basin, Gulf of California, Mexico - Guay4, Core 4569-4, 0-3 cm | ecosystem: Environmental > Aquatic > Marine > Hydrothermal vents... | reverse complement strand
TGAGACAGGCATTTAAAGCTTTTAATGATGATGGTTCGCTGATTGATAATAAGCAGCAACAAGCTATTATGAGTCTGGGAGAAAAACTTGCCGTTATCACAGGAAAACTCAATGACTAGTATTGATAACGTCATTAAACAGCTCGAATCAGATACCGGAAAATCGTTACAAAATTGTCATATAGCTTCTATTAGTGGTGGCTCCATTAATACTGCTTACAGCCTACGGACAAAGAAGCTTTCATGGTTTGTAAAACTCAACTGCAGCAATTTGCTGTCCATGTTTGAGGCTGAAGCACAGGGCCTCAAAGAAATGGCAGCAAGCAATACCGTTCGCATACCTGAGGTAATAACGAGTGGTAGATCAGGCGATCAAGCCTATCTGGTACTTGAGTACATCGAACTGAAAAGTCTAGGAACAAGGCCTGCCAAATTACTTGGTCAACAACTTGCCACTTTACATCAGCAGCCGCAACCCTACTTTGGCTGGCACGTTGATAATACAATTGGTAGTACACCTCAGCATAATGATCGCACGGCTGACTGGGTAAATTTCTGGCGGCATGAACGCTTAGGTCGTCAATTACAGTTTGCTAGCAAAAATGGTTATGGTGGCAGTCTGCAAACAAAAGGCGAAAAGCTACTCAACGGTCTGGATGTATTTTTTAGTAATTATGATCCTGCACCCGCACTCTTACATGGCGATTTATGGGGTGGTAATGCTGCGTCTGACACACAGGGAAATCCAGTTATTTTTGACCCTGCTTGTTATTACGGTGATAGGGAGACCGACATCGCAATGACCGAGTTATTTGGTGGCTTTGGCAGCGAGTTTGCAGCAAGTTATCGGGCAAGTTATCCTCTGGACGCTGGTTACACTGTCAGAAAAACACTCTATAACCTGTATCATATTCTGAATCATTTAAACCTATTTGGAAGCTCATATCTTAGCCAGGCAGAAGGTATGATCGAACAGTTAGTGGCTGAATTATGAGCACCTATAATTCAGCTACTAGAAAACCACTCTCAAATCTAATCGCGAGAAATTATGAATCAAGATAACATCGTAAAAATTTTATTTGTCTGCATGGGTAATATATGTCGATCACCCACTGCTGAAGGTGTCTTTAACAAGCTACTTGAAGATAATGGTACCGCTGCACGATTCGAAGTTGATTCTGCCGGAACAATTGCCTATCACATTGGCGAACAGCCTGATTCCAGAGCACAAAAAGCGGCCAGACAACGTAATATTGATCTATCAACAATACGTGCCAGAAAAGTATTGTCGGAAGATTTTGTAGAATTTGATTATTTACTAGCAATGGATGAAGAAAATTACGCCAATATGCTTGCTATTTGTCCTCAGCACCACCAGCACAAGGTGAAGTTATTTCTGGATTATGCGCCACACCGTAGTGAGTTAGAAGTCCCAGATCCTTATTATGGTGGAGCCAATGGTTTTGAGAATGTGCTCGATCTGGTAGAAGAAGCTTCTGAAGGACTCTATAATTCCATAATGAAAAAATAAACCAAGCGTTTTCATCGGGATTATTCTTGATCTCTTATCTTAGCAGGGTATGATCACAAGCTTATCTCTATTTTCCAACCGGATTTTTCATGTCACATCTTATTCAGGCTAAGCATTTCGTAGTCGTTACGCTGCTAGGCTCATTATTCATTTTATTCCCGCAGTTTGCGTTGGCATCAGAAGGGACATCACACTTGATTGATCTGACAACACATTGGGTCGGCTATGCCTCTGTACTAGTTTTCATCCTCGCCTATGTGCTTGTAGTGATGGAAGAAAAAATACACTTGAGAAAATCCAAGCCCGTTATGGTTGCCGCAGGAATTATCTGGGCAATGATAGCGGCTATTTATGCTCAACATGGCGACCAAGTTACTGCCGGTAATGCTATTCGCCATAACTTGCTTGAGTATGCTGAGTTATTTTTATTCCTGCTTGCCGCCATGACTTATATCAATACTATGACTGAACGTGGTGTATTTGATGCCCTGCGAAGCTGGCTGGTATCACAAGGGTTCTCGCTTCGTACCATTTTCTGGCTGACAGGCGTTTTAGCATTTTTCATCTCACCCGTAGCTGACAACCTGACAACAGCGTTATTAATGGCAACCGTCGTTATGGCTGTTGGTGGAACAAATTACAAATTCGTTTCAATTGCCTGCATTAATATTGTTGTTGCAGCCAACGCAGGTGGTGCTTTCAGCCCATTTGGAGACATCACAACCTTGATGGTATGGCAAAAAGGGATTCTTCATTTTCAGGAATTCTTTAATCTATTTATTCCCTCCGTTATTAACTGGCTGATTCCCGCAGCTATTATGTCATTGGCCGTATCAACGGAGGTTCCTGATAGCACCAATGAAACCGCAACAATTAAACAAGGTGGGCTCGTTGTTGTCGGCTTATTTTTACTCACTATAATCATGGCAGTCAGTGCACATAACTTCCTGCATCTGCCACCTGTAATTGGTATGATGACTGGGCTTGGGTTGCTCAAGTTCTATGGCTATTCCCTTAAAATGCGCGATAAACGTGGTCTCACTTCTGATGAGAGCCAAGGTGAGCTAACAATGCAAATAGAGGGTGTTCCTAGGTCTATAGAAAGCCAAGAACCTTTTAATATCTTTCAACAACTTGCACGAGCTGAATGGGATACCCTGCTCTTTTTCTACGGCATTATTCTTTGTGTCGGCGGTCTCGGCACTATTGGCTATCTGGCTCTGGGTTCACAACTGATGTATGTCGATATGGGTCCTACTACAGCCAATATTCTTATCGGTATTATCTCCGCCTTAATTGATAATATTCCGGTTATGTTTGCAGTAATTTCAATGATGCCTGAGATGAGTCAAGGGCAATGGCTTCTGGTCACCATGACTGCCGGAGTTGGTGGTTCTTTACTATCAATTGGTTCTGCAGCAGGGGTTGCAGTGATGGGGCAGGCGCGTGGTATTTATACCTTTTTCAGCCACCTGAAATGGATTTGGGCAATAGCGTTGGGCTATGCTGCAAGTATCTGGGTACATATTTGGCTTAATGCTGATAAATTCCATATCCCAATCACATAGTATAATCACGGCTAAACAGGTACAATTTTTATTTAAATTTTCACTGAGTACACAGTTTAATGCGTTACAACACAGATGATTTACGTATATCGGGTATGCAGGAAGTTATTCCACCGGCTCAATTGCATGAACAATTACCGATCACTGACCATGCGTCAGAAACAATATTTGAAGCACGTAATGCTACCCAAAAAATTCTTCAAGGGAAAGATGATCGGCTGATAGTGATTGTGGGGCCATGCTCAATTCATGATCCTGATGCTGCAAGAGAATATGCGAGCCGTCTAGCACCGATCATCAAACAATTAAAAAATGAACTGCAAATCATCATGCGCGTATATTTTGAGAAGCCGCGTTCAGTAGTTGGTTGGAAAGGATTGATTAATGATCCTTACCTTGATGGTAGCTTTAAAATCAATGATGGGCTACATATTTCCCGACAATTATTGCTCGATCTTGCTGAGATGGATATACCCGCTGCAACCGAATATTTGGATCTGATTAGCCCACAATATGTTGCTGATTTAATTTCCTGGGGAGCAATTGGTGCCCGTACAACTGAAAGTCAGGCTCATAGAGAATTGGCTTCTGGTTTGTCCTGCCCTGTTGGCTTTAAAAATGCAACTGATGGTGGGCTGCAGATTGCTGTTGATGCAACCTTGTCGGCATCAAAACCACATCACTTTATGTCGCTCACCAAAGCAGGTCATTCTGCTATTTTCTCGACGACGGGTAACCCAGATTGTCATGTTATTCTTCGAGGTGGCAAAAAACCAAACTATGATGCTGCCAGCATTAACGATGCAGCAGAAGTTATAGGACGATCAGGCTTGCCAGCTCGAATGATGGTAGATTGTAGTCATGCAAATAGCGGCAAAGATCATCTCCAACAAGAAGTTGTGTGCAGGGACATTGCCAAACAGATTTCTGAAGGTGAGGAACGCATTATTGGGGTAATGCTGGAAAGCCATCTTGTTGCTGGCCGCCAAAATGTGGAAGCTGATAAAAAACTGACCTACGGACAGAGTATTACGGATGCCTGTATGTCGTGGGATAATAGTGCGGTTTTGCTCAATGAACTTGCGACGGCAGTACGCCAACGACGTCAGACTGAATAATCCTCCTTCAAGCCCTTATGTTGATCAATCAAGACTAAAGCCAACGATTAACTGCGTTTTTATAATCTCGGTATTTTTGACCAAATTTCTGTTCTAAGATCTCTTCTTCAGGAATAATTTGTTCTACGGTTATTATCCAGATAAATACCGGCAACATAAATACTGGAGACAGGCTGCCTAATAGAATTGCCCAACCAACTAACACAAAGAGTAATCCAACATACATTGGATTTCTTGTGTATTGATAAGTCCCTGTTGTCACCAGTATTTTGGTATTTTCAGGATGAACAGGGTTTATCGTCGTGTGAAACCGGAAAAACGCTATCAAAGACATGCCATCTGTAATCAATGCAAAAATAATAGCTAGGAAACCAAGCTTATTCCAAGGTTCTGAAATCAAATTAATAATGGGGAAGAAGTGATCTAATAGCCACATCGCCCCCACTATTAGCAGTAAATAAATTGGTGGTGGAATTTTTAATTTAAGCATAGCTTGTTTGAAGAAAATAGAATCTTTGATTCCCTATCATAGGTTTTTATTTCTTGCTACCAAGCAAGGACCCAAGCAACCCCCTAAAAAGCTTACTACCAATTTGGTTACCAAATGATCGCATCGTACTTTTCATAAACGTCTTCATGACTGATTGGCGTTGTCTACCACCCTTAGATCGTTCATTTTTCTTGCGCTCTTTTTCTTGGGTAGTAGCAACTTCTTCAGCCTGCTGTTTTTTGGCCTGCTCTTCAGCTCGTTTGGCTAAAATCTCATACGCGGAGTTCCGGTCAATTAATTTTTCATAGACTCCCGCTACCAGTGAATTAGACATCAGTACCGTACGCTGTCTATCATTGATTGGTCCAATCTGGCTTTTGGGAGGCTTAATCAAAGTACGTTGTACAATTTGGGGCCGACCCTTTTCATCCAGCATCGATACCAGAGCTTCACCCACAGCCAGTTCGGTAATAACTTGTTCAGTATCCAGTTTTGGGTTATCTCGAAAGGTTTGTGCTGCTGCTCTCACTGCTTTCTGATCACGTGCGGTATAAGCTCGTAGTGCATGTTGGATACGATTACCTAATTGGCCTAATACACTGTCTGGTATATCGGTTGGATTTTGGGTAACGAAATAAACACCGACCCCTTTGGAGCGAATCAAACGTACAACTTGCTCGACCTTATCCAATAAGACCTTGGGTGCATCCTTAAAAATCAGGTGTGCTTCATCAAAAAATAGCACAAACTTGGGTTTATCAGGATCCCCTATCTCGGGCAATTGCTCAAATAGTTCTGACATCAGCCATAACAGGAAAGTACTGTATAGTTGAGGTGAGTTCATTAATTTACTCGCCTCCAACAGGTTAATTACACCTTTCCCATTTTCATCCGTTTGTATTAAATCATCCAGGTTCAACATAGGTTCGGCAAACAATTTGTTTCCACCTTGATCTTCAAGTGAAATCAACCGGCGTTGTATTGCGCCAACGCTGGCAGCAGAAACATTTCCATATAAAGTGCGAAATTCTTTGGCATTGTCAGACACAAACTTGAGCATGGCTCGTAAATCTTTCAGATCGAGTAATAACCAACCATTATCATCTGCTACTCGAAACACCAAAGACAATACACCTTGCTGAGTATCATTCAGGTTTAATAACCGTGCTAACAACAAAGGACCCATATCTGAAATTGTGGTTCTGACAGGATGCCCCTGCTCGCCAAACACATCCCAGAATGTAGCTGGAAAACCTTGGAAGTTAAAGTCATCCAGATGCATGATTTCAACACGCTCAGCTACTTTGGGATGTTCCTTTCCGGGTTGAGTAATACCCGATACATCGCCTTTAATATCAGCAAGAAATACCGGCACGCCCATGTCACTAAAACCTTCAGCCAGTCCTTGCATGGTAATTGTTTTACCTGTGCCGGTGGCTCCAGCAATTAAACCATGTCGATTAGCCATTTTTGGTAATAAACCAATAGCTATATCTTCATTGCTCTGTCCGATAAAAATTGTTTCGTCCACACCAATACCCCATTACTTCCAATCAATAAATATCTTTACGATGGCCTATTTTAATAATCTGAATTATTAACTCTTCATCTTTTATTTCGACTATCACACGGTAATCGCCAACACGATAACGCCATAAATTCACAAGCTGTCCTTGCAAAGACTTACCCATCTGTCTCGGGTCTTCTATCCCTGTCACCTTGTTTTCGAGAAAATCAATAACGCGTTTCGCAATTTGTCTATCTAGTTTCTTTAACTGTTTTAAAGCATGTGCAGAAAACCTAATCCGCAAGATCCAACTCCTGTTTTACTTCATCCAAGGTGTAAGTTTTCTCTTTCCCTTCCCGAATTCTCAAAACAATGGCCTCCGCTTCATAAATATCTTCAAGATCTTCAATCGACATCTCAATAGCCTTACGAACAAAATAGCTTTTTTTTCTATCAACAGATTTAGCCAGATTTGCCAGTCGCATTTCTAATTCATCATCTATTCTTGCCGTGATAACAGACATAGTATTCTCCTTCATTAGCCCTTACTGAATACACTGTATCAAATGTATACAAAATTGACAATCTATAATATATTCTATATGCAAACTGTTTCTGTGGCTTATTGCGGCATTTGATTAGTCCTGCTTCTTTCAGTAGATGTATATACTTAGCCGTACAACAGATCTGATAGTCCAGTTTCACGTTGGTGCTGAGTGATAATTGTTTTACTGAGAATTGATTCACTACACAATAGCATTACCTGTTTTTTTGCTCTAGTGATCGCGGTATACAGTAGCTCACGATTTAATAGTGCACACTCTTCTTCAGGTAACAAAACACAGACATTTTTAAACTCGCTACCCTGACTTTTGTGTATCGTTATTGCAAATGCAGTTTCATGAGCAGGCAAGCGTGCCAAATCAACCCAACGAACTGTATTTTCAACTAGAAAACAGGCACGTAGCTGCCCCGTTTCATCATTTAAGATCAGACCGGTATCACCGTTAAATAAACGCTGGCGATAATCATTTTGTATCACCATGATCGGACGACCAAGATAAAAGTTCTGATGTGTTCGCCAACCTTGTCTTTGCAGTGCTCTTTCTATCAGTTCATTAACAGATGCTACCGATTGAGGGCCTTGTCTTAATGCACAAAGTACACGGTATTGTTCAAATAATTTCAGGATTTTCAATGGCTCATCTGTATCTATTACAGCATCAAAATAAGGCTGATAGCCTTCAAATACTTGAGTCTGAATGCTGACGGGATCAAGTTGTTGTTGCCAGAGAGGTTCTTTGCTTGTAGCCAGTGTTGAAAAGACTTTCTGCTGATCACCCGATTGTACGGCTCTGGCAAGCTTGCCAATGTCACTGTATTCATCAAAACGATAACTATGTTGAAGAGTCACTACACTATCGATCAGATTAGATGTTACACCTTTGGCAACCTCCAAGTTGATATCCGTCAGCTGTTGCAAAGTACCAACAAATTCATCAGAAAACTGTCCTACTTGGTTACATAAATTAGCCAGTACTGCCCCCGATTCTACTGATGCTAATTGTTGACTATCTCCCAGTAAAATCAATCGAGCCTTATCAGGTAGCGCCTGCATCAATTTTGCCATCAAGCTAACATCAATCATTGACGCTTCATCAACAATCAACACGTCTATAGCTAGTGGACGTTGTGAATTATAACGACCATTATCATTAACCGGTGTTATGCCTAATAAACGATGCAAGGTTTTAGCTTCAAGTGATGCATTATCGCTATCGGTAACAGCTTGTTGTAATCTGGCGGCCGCCTTGCCTGTTGGTGCGGCTAAGGCAATTATCAAATCTGAATCCTGCCTTTGTAACATTTTTAATAGCCGCAAAACTATTGTCGTTTTACCTGTACCAGGCCCACCAGAAATCACACTAAATTGGCGTGTTAATGCCATTAGGACTGCAACCTTTTGCCAATCAATACCTTGCTCAAGACTAGGCCATGCAGCAAAGTCTTGTTGTAATTGCTGTGGATTAATCACCGCTATTGTTTGTAATCGCTTCTGAATAGATTTGGCAACATGTTGTTCTGCCAGCCAATATCGATATAAGTAGACTAGGCCATCATCAGTTAATATTAGGGGCTTATATTCACCCTCTCGGCCAATAACTGAGCTTTTCCGTAACTGTTGGAGCCATTCAGCAAGATCAGGGAAATTTGAGTTACTGACTAATTCATGACTTTGAACTTGACTTAAGTTCAAACAAACATGACCTTGCGATACGGATTCAGTGACCAAAGCGGCAGTCATTGCAACCAACTCATCATGAGACTCATCTAATCGCAAGATAAATTGTGCAAACTGATATGCTAATTCGCTAAAACCTGCTTGTCTGAGTGCTAACTCAGTTAACTTCATCAGTCGCCCCCTTGTAAACAGCGATCCAATTGATCTAGTAAGGCGATATCAGCTTGGTCATAAAAAATACCAGCTTGACCCCAATCTGGATGCATCCCTCGAATAAACAGGTAATACACACCTCCCAGATGTTGTTCAGGGTCATAATCCGGCAATCTAAGTCGTAAGTACCGATGTAAGGCTAAACTGTAAATAAGATATTGCAGAGGATAGTCATGGGCTACCATCGACTCATTGACTTGGCTGGATTGGTAGTCAGCACGGGTACTGCCCAAGTGATTTGATTTATAGTCCACCACATAAAACCGACCTTGATGTTCAAAAACAAGATCAATAAAGCCTTTCATAAAGCCCGTTAAATCTGAAAATCGAAGACGATTAATTACCATTGCAAGTGGTTCATCTTGAGCTAATAACGGTATTAATTGTTGTTGTAATTTTTTCACCGACAAATTAGCAATGGGAAAATAGAATTCTAATTCATCTAGGCGTTGCACCGTTGTTAATTGCCCTAACGAGAGTCCGACCTCAGTTAACGGCGTTGCCAATACTTCTGTTAACCATTGGCAGGCAACAGGCGTCCATTTATCATCAAAGCCATATTGCAATAAGGTTCGTGACACTAATCTTGCCATTTCAGCAGTGTCTTGACTGACAAAATCCCAATATTCAAACAAGGCATGTAAACATGTTCCTGCCTGTGCACCACGAGGAAAGGAAAAGCGATCAAGCCCTGAATTGGCTACCGGTGTAATAGTGACTTGTTGCTGGCCAGATTGAGAATCATAATCGGGCAATTCTGCATCATGGCCATGAGCTAAAGCACTAAAACTACTAATACGCCACGGTTGCTGAATAATACCGTTAAATTCTCGAGCTGCTAATGCCTGTGCTTGGCCATTATTAGCTTGATATCGAACTTGTTCATTATCACCAATCGTGGTTACTGAAATATGATTACTTTCAGCTAGGCCCATTAAATCATTATGCATAACATCTGTTTTTACTTCACTCAATTTTGGATGTAACAAACTAAACAAGGCGGAATCACTTACGTGTGACCCTTGTTGATACTTGGCTCCTCCCCAAACAATGATGCAGCGCTCACGTGCACGAGTTAAAGCCACATAAAGTAGTCGACAATCTTCTGCTCGTTCTTCTTGGGTAACGCCATCTTTTACCTGCGTTAATGTTGGCTCAGAAAATGCTGCACAGGCTTGATTATCATTGTTCTCATCATGAAACGTGACGACCTTATCTTTTGCTGAACGTAGATTTGCATCCCACAAGAATGGACAAAATACGATTGGATATTCCAAGCCCTTACTCTTATGAATAGTAATGATCTTGACTAACTGCTCATCACTTTCTAGACGTAACTGTGCCGATTCATCATTGGGATCAATCGATTGAATATGGTTTGTTAGCCAATTTAGTACTGCCTCCATACCTTCATTATGATGACGACTATAGTCTTGAATCAGCTCAGCCAAATGTAATAGATTGGTGAGTTGGCGGTCACCATTTGGCAATGTAAGTAATCGTTGCTGTGCTGAAATTGCTGTCAACAACTCCCTAAACACACGCATAAAGCCATATTTCAACCATGTTTGGTGTAGTTCGGAAAACAGATCTAATTGAGTATTCCAGTGTTGATCCTCTTGTTGCAGCTGATATAACTCACTGGCATTCAAACCCCATAAGTTGGTGGCCAATGCTGAGCAAAGCCGTGATTCATTATTGGGTTCTTCAATCGCCAATAGAATACGTACCAACATCTGTGCTTCATCAGAATTAAAGACATTATCAGTCCCTTGGCGCACACTGTTAATATCACGTTCTTGCAAAGCTTGTTGTATCTCATGTCCTTGACGATGATTTCGTACTAATACTGCAATATCACCACCAGACAAAGGCTTAGACTGCTCACGTTCCTCATCAAACAAAACGGCATCACCAGCTTCAGCCAAATTCAACAAACGGGCTATTTCATCTGCTGTAACTGTAGCTGAGATTTCAGTTAACACCTTTTTAGAATAAGGTTTGACACCACTGTCTGCCCACAATATTTGCAAAGGTGCAGACTCACCCTCTTTTACCTTCAATACTGGAATATTGTCACGAGCTGCACCAACGGCATGAAATGGAATATCTTGATAGATGAAAGGATCTTCATGTCGTTTAAATAGTGTATTTATTGCTGAAACTAAATCAGGATGAGATCTCCAATTGGTTTCCAAGGTATGAGTATTATCACCAACGACTTTAGATTTTGCTCGCAGATAAGTAAAGATATCAGCACCACGGAAGCTGTAAATCGCTTGTTTAGGATCGCCCACCAAAAATGTTGGCAAGCCACTATCAGCATAAATACGATTAAAACTAGTGTATTGAACAGGGTCAGTATCCTGGAACTCATCAATCAATGCTGCTTGGTATTGCTGGCGAATTTCAGCTACCAACCAATCCCCTCGCTCACCATTTAAGGCATGCTCAAGATTAAGCAATAAATCGTCATAAGACTGGACTTGCTGTTGCATTTTCTGTGCTGGCACATTTTTCTGCAAATGTTGTAGCAAACTCAAGCGTAGTCTCTGATGCTGCAACACTCTAGCTTGTTGTAATCGCTGATATTGTTCTAATAACAATTCACAGACTACCCAAAAATTTAGTTCTGGTAATTCTTGGTTCTTTTTCTTCGCTTTTTCAATTTTAGTACTTGAAAAATGAGCGAAATCTTTAAATAAAGAGCTCGGAAACGATGGCTGTGCCAACAAAATCATTAAATTTTGGAGTAAGGATTCAACCTTGGTGGGTTTGTATGAAGCCTGACTTAATAGAGCAGTATTTTCTAATACAGAAATTACCTGTTCCTGCTCAATAGCCCATATTGTTTTTAGCTGTTCAAACTGTGTTGCTACTAATTTAGAATAGTTACTAGCATCCATTTCTGGCACTGCTACACACTGTATATATGGCTTACCAATTAAGTTTCTAACAGACTTTAATAAGGTCTCAGGGCTTTCGTGTTTTGATAATAGATAGGCCACAAAACCCTTATCTGCCAGCGTTACTTCTCTCCGCCAAAAATCATCTGTTATTGACTGTAATAGAACTTGCTCATCACCAATTAATTCGACTTCAAATGGCAAACTACTTTCAAAAGAAAAGTCACCTAATACCCGCTGACAAAAACCGTGAATCGTAAAAATAGCCGCCTCATCGAAACTCTGAATAGCAAGCATCAATTTCTGGCTTGCTAGACGAATAGGTTCCGGTTCAATAATCTTTGTAAGCATTTTCCGATTAGCAGGTTCATTGAGTAAATCATCACGAGCATCAACCAATTTCTGCCGTAAGCGATCTCGTAACTCTTCTGTTGCCCCTCGGGTATAGGTCACTACCAAGATCTTATCAACAGTTAAATCACTATCTAATACTAATCGTAAGTATAACTCTGCAAGGGTATATGTTTTACCTGTTCCCGCACTGGCCTCAATCAAATTAAACCCTTGCAATGACACAGTTTCAGCATCAAACTTTGTCATAACTCACCACCCACTAAATGTGCCTGTATCGGCTGATAGATAGCAATAGCAAGCTCTTTAAACTGATCATCTAAGGGAGATACATCATTATAAAGTTGTTGGTAATATCGATCTTCTTTTTCAGATGATGAATATTGATTTCCTTCCCACGCTTTATTCATTTCAGATTCAGCATTTTTACCATTTAGACTCGCTTTGGCATAAGCAAAGCTAGTGTTTGCAAACAAGGGAAGTGGTTGACGTAGTCCTTGCCAATACAATTCAAGCAAGTCGTTCAACACTGCTTCAGCTTCAGCTACAACTTGAAAGTGAAAGTCATTATTTTCAGTGACCAATCTACTTTCACACACAACACCTTCAGGCTTAATACAATTTAATACTAAATGATGTAGCCATACTGTTAGTAATTGATTACCTTTAGTTTTACCCATCCTATAATTAAATAAGCCACTGGCTGATAAATCATTCAGCTGCCCTGACAGAGTGTATTCATTCAAGCTTAATTCAAAGGTCTGTGGCGCTAAAAATTCATCTGGATATAGTGGTAACAGTTTGTCTGAAAATTGTTCAACTTGGTCAATTTGATCAGTAAATATTGACTCACCGACATGGCCCTGAGGTAAGATACCTGTCGCTTGAATCATCGCCATCGCATCGGCTAATTTTTTATCCTGTAGTCGATAATCTAACAATTGCTGACGTAATGTCCATGCTTGCAGCCCATCTAATGCAAAGGGTTCACGTGATTCTAATTGGTCTTCATCTGTTTCCAGACGTAATCCCAAACGTTCTTGCAAACAATATCGAGTTGGATGTCTGAAAAATTTTGTTAATTGATTTAAGCTCACTTTTCGCCATGAGGCATCAGCTTCTGGCAAGTTTTCTCCAAACCAGAGTTCAGCAGTATGTGTTTTTATTTTTGGTGGTTGATATGCTGACACATAGCTAAACAACTTATCCGATGAGTCATCAAAATAGCGTTGACTGAAGGCTTGTAAAGGATGGCGAGTTAGTAATTGATGCCAAATATCCTTATCGATATTTTCACCAGCCTCAAAACCTAATCGTAAACTATCACGTAAATCACTGACCAATACTGAGGGTGGTATTGGTGAATTATCATAAATACTGGCACCAACATAGCTAATATAAAGATGAGATTGTGCCGACAAAACAGCTTCTAAAAACAAATAACGGTCATCATCTCGACGAGAACGATCACCTTTTCTTGTTGGTGTTGTTGCCAATAGATCAAAGCCTACAACCGGTTGCCGTCGAGGATAACTATCATCATTCATCCCTATCAGACAAACCACATCGAAGGGAATACTTCGCATCGGCACCATGCCGCAAAAAGTAATGCCCTGCCCCATAAATCGCGCTTGAGATTGATTAAAGTCTAAGTGCCCATCTAACCATTCTCTAACCAGATCAATAGTCATCTTTTGTGAAAAATCAGCCAACTCGGCCGTTTCAACTAAAGCATCCAATGTTTTCCTGATTGATAATAATTCAGCCTCATCACTATCGTTAGCAGCTAAAAAGAAATCATCTAACAGGAGCAGTAATTGATGTTGCCATTGTTGTGGTTCAAAACGTGTTGTCAGTCGTTTTCTAATACGATCAAGTTTAGCCATGAAACTGCATAGTTGCGCCATTATATCTGCACGTTCGCCGCTTATACCATCAAACCCCAACTTTCCAGAAAACAAACCCCAGTCATCACCTTCTACAGATAATGGCATTGCATAACCCAATAATAAGCGATCTAAACCAGCTCGCCATGTATTGGCCTCGATCTCTGGCAAGTCTAATGCAAGCTTGTCTTCACTAGAATATCCCCAACGTGTGTATGTGTCTCGCAACCAACGACGAATAAGTTCTAATGAATCGTCATTCAATGAAAATCGTTTTTGAATAGCAGCACACTCTAACAAAGCAACGATAGATTCAACATCAAAACGCGATTGTGGCAAATCAAGCAAAGCCATAAATGCAGTTAATATTGGGCTTTGCTTTTGTATACCTGAATCAGCAATACCATATGGAATCGCCTGAGCTTTAGGCGCACAACCAAAGACAGCATCAATCCACGGAGTATAGATGCCCACATCAGGTGTCATTACAACCACATCGGTTGGTGACAATTCAGGATGACGTTCGAACAAGGCTAATAGTTGATCATGTAACACTTCAATTTCACGCATAGCGCTATGGCAAGCATGAATCATAATCGAATTATCTTCTGCTGTTATGATCTGTTTAGCTTGATCGTCATTAGCTTCATTTAAGGTATAAATATCGTGTTGTAACTGCCCTAATAAATGATCATTTTGTGGCGGCATGAACACGCTCTGTTGTTGATATGAATAGCTTTGTAATTGCTCAAAGAAATCTTGACCCTGTTTGCCTAAACTGGCTAATAGAGGATGACCCGACACAAGATAGTCATCATGTTGTTCTGATTCAAGACGACGTTTTGTTTGCGTCTTTTTATCAACCAAATCGCCCCAATATTGGTCACTAGGTGATAAAAAATACAGCGTGATATCGCAATGACGCGCCATCAGGTTAAACAAGTCCATATATACAGGCGGCAAGGCTGATAAGCCGAAGATTGTTATCCGTGAGGGCAATGCCGTTGGACGTTGTTCAATAGCACTTAAATGAGCCTTCAACTGCACCAACAAATTCGCACGATGCATTGCCGGCTCATCACCTTCGGTAAGTTGCTGCCATAACATCGCTTGCCAATGTGGTTTATCACCCTGTTCCCAAGCTTGGATCCAATCCGGTCGATACATTAGATATTGATCAAAGGTATCAGCAATACGATGGGCAAGGTGATAGCGTTTTAACACATCATCTTGCGCTCCTAAATAACTATCAACTGGTTCAAAGCCTGTTAATCCACGACATACTGGTAGAAGTTCAAATATTCTCAACGTCATCGCATCGGTTGAGAAAGGTGATGTTTTAGTGATGTCTGTTATAATTTTTCGAAATAATTCCCATATAATTTCCGATGGATAATTAAATTCTATATGACTGGCAATACTATGCTGTTGTGCTAGAAATAATGATAACCAGCGAGAGAGTTCATTACTCTGCACAACCACCGTTTCAGCTTCTAAAGGTGGAAGTGGCTGTGTTTGTTGTATCTCAGCAAGCCGTGCAGCCAATTGCACCATATTATTGCTGTAAACAACTTTAAGCATCCTTAAACCTCAACATTAAAATGCTTATGTTAAGGGATTAAGCAGAGATGGAAAACAAAAAAGGCAGAAAATAGCTGCCTTTTTTTTATTTTTAAATTATTTTATCTTACCTATCCCTAGAAATTTTAAGAAATATTTCTCAAAAACAGGCTCCGAAGATCCTTTTTTCATTTTATAAATAAAATATTTTTCAAAACCTATTTTTGCCAGACGTACCCATTTCCCTTTTTTCATCCAGGCAGTATTACGAGGAGGAATTTGAGGTATCGCAACAAATGCAGCCCCTGTATTACCCATATCAGCTAGACAAATTGCATTCCATGTTGCTTTAGCATAAGGCTCTCTGCCTTCAATCGCAGCTTTAATATTATCCACAGATGCGGTTGCCATACTTTCAATCATATAACCCGTTTTGGGTGCACCGACTGGCAATGGAGTAGCCTCTACTGGTGGAATCGCAATACAGACACCCACACCATATATATTAGAATATTTAGGGTTTCGCTGGAATTCATCTATTTTGATGAAACCACGAGGATTAACAACTTCCTCACCCATGTTTGCAACACAATCCACTCCCTTAAAGGCAGGTAGCATCATTGAAAAGTCAAAAGCAAGTTCATGTGTTTTAATTGTTTCAGCCTGATCGTTGACTTCCTCAACAATCATTTTCCCCTGCTTAATCTGTTTTACTTTGGCATTGGTGATCCATTTAATATCATTGTTTCTAAATTCAGACTCCAGCAAACCTTTTGAGTCACCAACGCCACCTAAACCTAAATGGCCGATATAAGGTTCAGCTGTTACAAAAGTCATCGGCACCTGATCACGGATTTTTGCTTTTCGTAATGCTTGATTCATAATCAAGGCAAACTCATAAGCAGGACCATAACAAGAGGCGCCTTGTACCGCACCAACGACAATAGGTCCTGGGTTTTTAATAAATTCTTGCCACGATTGATAGGCTTTTTCAGCATGATCTAGCGTGCAAATTGACTCTGTATAGCCTTCCGGTCCCAAGCCTTCTATTTCCTCAAAAGCAAGTTTAGGTCCGGTAGCTACAATCAAGTAATCATAATCCATGGTTGAACCATCACCCAACAGCAACTGATTGTCTTCAGCACGTATTTCTGTCACACCCGCAGATGAAAATCCGATCCCTTTGGCTTTCACATAAGATTCAATATTAAAGCTGGTATCTTTTCTTTTACGCCAGCCAACAGCAATCCATGGATTACTGGGTACAAAATGAAAAACAGGCGTATTGGAAATAACCGTAACTTGATGCTCACTATCTATTGCAGCACGCATTTCGTACGCGGCGGGCAATCCACCCGTACTCGCTCCAATTATAATTATGTGTGCCATTGTAATCCCTCGCAATATTTAATATTAGTAACTAGTAATATTAAAGCCATTACAAATTAATAGTCAAATAAACCATCGCTTAGTGTATCGAATCAGAATCTATTTTTGAGCTTGTGATAGCTGAAAATATCTGTGCCACATCGATTTTGTCAAAATAATAATGTTCATTACAAAACTCACAGGCCACCTCAATGTTACCTTGTTCCTCAACTAGCTCCGTCGCATCCTGCTCCCCCAGAAAACTAATTGTGTCTGCTACACGATTACGTGAACAATTACAGGAAAAGCTTAATTCGGTAACAGCTAACAAACGACATTCTTCTTCATAAAACAGACGATGAAGCAATGTGCCTGCGCCCAGTTCTAATAATTCTTTTTCAGTAACAGTCGAAGCTAATTGACTGATCCGTGACCAGTGCTCTTCTTCCTGTTCATCTACTTGTTGCTCGCTTGGCAATTGCTGTAAAAATAAACCTGCTACCGAGTGATGATCAGCCGCTAACCAAATCCGGGTATCAAGTTGTTCAGACTGTCTGAAATAAGTTTCGAGAACACCAGAAATTGAATCCGCCTGTAAACTCACGACACCTTGATATGGTTGTTTTGCTCCTTCAACCTCAATGGTAATAGCTAAGGTACCATCACCGGTCACTTCATGTAGAGTCGCATCATCTGCCACCTGACCATCCCATTGCGCATAGGCACGCAGTGTATTTTCACTGGTACACTCCACCATCATCAGCGTTACCGGACCAGTTGATTTAATTTGTAATACCAGCCGCCCCTTTATCTTTACTGTTGCAGCCAATAAGGCAGTAGCAGCCATTACTTCACCTAATAACTTTTGTATTGCAGGTGGATATTCACGCCGCGCCAGAACTTGTTGCCAGCTATCCTGTAGATGTACCCATTCACCACGTACAGCTGCATTATCAAAAATAAAACGCTGTAAGTTATCAGAGTGAAACACTGTTAAATCTGAGGTGTTAGATATTGTGTCATTCATATAATTTTTCCAAAAAAAATGCCGAGTAGTCACCTACTCGGCATTTTACAACATAAAGAAAGTTTCTTTATTTAGTTAAGGTCAGTAATAACTCGTTTAAGCGTTTTACATAACTAGCAGGATCTTCCAGCTGGCCACCTTCGGCTAATAAAGCTTGATCAAACAGGATTGATGACCAATCTGCAAAACGCGCATCATCAGACTCATCTTTCAAACGTACCACCATCGGGTGTTCGGGGTTTAATTCAAAGATCGGCTTAGTAGCACCCACTTCTTGACCCGCCGCTTTCAGCATTCGTTCAAGATTAGCGCTCATATCATTATTATCAGCAACCAAACAAGCTGGTGAATCCGTCAGACGATGTGTAATTCGCACTTCTTTCACCTTATCACCCAAGGTTGCTTGGATACGTCCAATCAAGTCTTCAAAGTTTTTATCTGTTTCTTCTTGTGCTTTTTTCTCTTCTTCGTCTTCCAGATCACCCAGGTCTAAATCACCTTTGGCAACGGATTGTAATTGTTTGCCATCAAATTCAGTTAAGGAATTGGTTAACCATTCATCAACACGATCAGCTAATAACAAGACCTCAATACCTTTCTTGCTGAAAATTTCCAGATGCGGGCTATTCTTAGCCGCCGCATAATTTTCTGCCGTAATGTAGTAAATATTGTCTTGCTTTTCTTTCATTCGACCAACATAGTCTTCTAAAGAAACTGTCTGTTCTTCAGAGCCAGAATCAGTCGTAGCAAAGCGCATTAATTTTGCCAAGGCATCTTTATTAGCAAAGTCTTCACCCGGTCCTTCTTTAATAACTTGACCAAATTCTTTCCAAAATTTAGCATATTTCTCAGTGTCTTTCTTAGCCATTTTCGCAAGTTCGCTCAGGACTTTTTTGACTGAAGCAGTACGAATACTGTCAATCGTTTTACTACCTTGCAAAATTTCACGTGAAATGTTCAACGGTAAATCATTGGTATCAATCACACCACGAATGAAACGTAGATAACGTGGCATTAACTGCTCGGCATCTTCCATAATAAAAACACGTTTCACATACAGTTTTAGACCATGACTACTATCACGATCCCATAAATCAAATGGTGCTTTTGATGGAATATAAAGCAATGAGGTATATTCAATCTTGCCTTCGACTTTATTATGGCTCCAACTTAATGGATCTTGAAAGTCATGAGCGATTTGTTTGTAGAATTCTTTATAGTCATCATCACTAATCTCATTCTTGGAAAGCGTCCATAATGCTGTTGCTTTATTAACGGTTTCATCACCTACATCAGCTTCATCAATCTCACCCTCTTCATTTGGCATAGGCTCTTTTGCCATCACAATTGGTAAATTTATGTGATCAGAATATTTGGTAATAATGTTGCGTAGACGCCAACTGTTCAAGAAGTCATTTTGATCCTCACGCAAATGTAAGGTGATTTCAGTACCACGGGCAGGCATATCAATCGTTTCAATAGTAAAGTCACCCTTACCTTTAGATTGCCATTCAACACCATGCTCAGAT
>Ga0164313_10001772_pt1 | contig 19297 bp, 11 predicted proteins | sample GuaBasSedimGuay4_FD_113735 | JGI IMG/M metagenome (GOLD analysis project Ga0164313, IMG submission 113735) | Subseafloor sediment microbial communities from Guaymas Basin, Gulf of California, Mexico - Guay4, Core 4569-4, 0-3 cm | ecosystem: Environmental > Aquatic > Marine > Hydrothermal vents... | reverse complement strand
GTCCTGCTCGGCGTCGCGCGTGCCGATGGTGCTGGTGCCCTTGAACATCATGTGCTCGAAGAAGTGGCTGATGCCGGTGATGCAGGGGCGCTCGTTGACCGAGCCCACCTGGGCCACCCAGCCGCAGGAGATGGTGTTGGGCTCCTCGAAGCGCGGCAGCAGGAGCCACGTCATGCCGTTGTCGAGCACGAATTCCTCGACGGCGGTGTTCTGCGCGACGGCCGGCCAGGCGAGCAGCGTCATGGCCAGAAAGAGGGACGGGGCGAGGCGCATGGCGCTCTCCTGCGGGTGGGGGGGAACCCCGCAGCATACCGGTCCGGTCGCGCCCGGCGCGACGGCGCGGAGGTGTCTGCTGCGTTGGCGCCGGCCTATGGCGCGCGCCACCAGCGGGCGCAGAGGCCGGCGGGCAGCAGCCGCGCGCTGTCCTGCACCGGCAGCGCCAGCTCGCCCGCGCTCACCTCGGCCGCGCCCAGCTCCGCCAGCATCTGCTGAAAGGCCAGGGGCGAGGTGCCCACCGCGTAGCAGGAGAGCACCACAAAGCCCGCGTCGGGCTCCAGCAGCCCGGCGATGTCGGCCAGCAGCTCCACCACGCCCTCTTCGAAGGTCCAGCGCTGCCCGTCGGGCCCGCGGCCGTACGGCGGCGGGTCGAGCAGCACGCCGTCGTAGCGGCGCCCGCGGCGGCGCTCGCGCTGGACGAACTGCAGCGCGTCGTCGCAGATCCAGCGCACGGCGTCGGGCGCCAGGCCGGACGCGGCGGCGTTCTCCCGTGCCCAGCGCATGGCCGGCTTGCTGGCGTCCACGTGGGTCACGAAGGCGCCGGCCTGGGCCGCCGCCACGCTGGCCGCGCCCGTGTAGGCAAACAGGTTGAGCAGCCGCGGGCGCGGCTCCTCGCGCGCGACGAAGGTCGGCGCCAGCTGCGCGATGCGCTGCGCGGTCCAGAGCCAGTTGGAGGCCTGCTCCGGGAACACGCCCACGTGCTTGAACGGTGTGGGCCGCAGCAGCAGCCGGGTGTCGCGGTGCGTCAGCGTCCAGGGCTCGGGCAGGGGCGCGGCGCCCCGTCGCGGCTGCCAGCGCCCGCCGCGGTCGCTCTCGCGCACGAAGCTCAGGTCGGCCTGGGCCCAGAACGCGGCGTCGCGCTCGGGGCGCCACATGGCCAGGGGGTCCGGGCGCCGCAACACCACGCCGCCGAAGCGCTCCAGCTTCTCGCCGTCGCCGCAATCCAGCAGCGCGTAGCCCTCGATGGGGTCGTGCGGGAAGACGGCCGGGGCGTGCATACGCGCCGATCATGCGCGCCGCCGTCCCCGGAGCAAGCCCCCGCTTGGGCTCCGGGCCCAGGGCCGAACGGATTGACGCATGGCCTCTTCCGGGGGATTCTGGGGGTGTCGCGTCACTCGGGCAGCTGTGGCGGTCGCACGTCTGGTCGCAGGCCCTGTCTCGTCCCTGGGAGCTGATCCATGCCGTTTCGTAGCGCCGGTCTCGTCCTCTTCGGCCTGCTGTCGTTGGCTGTCCCCAGCCGGGCCGGCGATCTGCTGCTCTCCAGTGAGGTCGTGGCCAGCGGTCTGACCCTGCCCGTGTACGCCACCGCGCCCGCCGGCGACGAGCGGCTGTTTGTGCTCGAGCAGAACACCGGACGCATCCAGCTGGTGAAGGCCGGCGAGGTGCAGCCCACGCCCTTCCTCGATCTGAGCGCCCAGCTCCTGAGCGGCGGCGAGCGTGGCCTGCTGTGCCTGGCGTTCCACCCTGCGTACGACGTCAACGGTCGCTTCTACGTGACCTCCAACGTGCTCAACGGCGACCTCGTGCTGCAGCGCTTCCTGGTGGATCCGCTGGACCCGGATCGCGGCCTGCTCGCCAGCGCGGAGACGTTGCTGGCGCTGCCCCAGCCCTTCCCGCAGCACAACGGATCGATGATCGCCTTCGGCCCGACGGACGGCCTGCTCTACATGAGCACGGGTGACGGCGGCAGCTTCAACGACCCCTTCGACAACGCCCAGGATCTCACGTCGCTGCTGGGCAAGCTGCTGCGCCTCGACGTCGACGGCCCCTTCCCCTACGGCATCCCCGCCGCCAACCCCTTTGTGACGGAGCCGGGCGCGCGCGACGAGATCTTTGCCTACGGCCTGCGCAACCCCTGGCGCTTCTCCCTCGACGCGCGCAACGGCGCCGTGTTCATCGGCGACGTGGGGCAGGGCGGCCGGGAGGAGGTGGACCTGATCCGGCCCAACAGCCCCGGCGGCCAGAACTTCGGCTGGCGCTGTGCGGAGGGCACGCTGTGCACCGAGCTGGGAGCTTGCGCTTGCCCGGAGCCGCAGCTGGTCGATCCCATCTACGAGTTTGACCACAACGAAGGCTGCTCGATCATCGGCGGCTACGTCTACCGCGGCAGCGACATCCCCGAGCTGCAGGGCACCTACTTCTTTGGTGACTACTGCACCAGCCGGGTCTGGTCCTTCACGGTCGAGGCTGGCGTGGCGGTCGAGGTGCAGGAGCGCACGCTCGAGCTGTCGCCGCCCGGAGGCTCGCTGGGCTTCATCACGTCGTTCGGGCGGGATGGCCGGGGCGAGCTGCTGATCGTGGGCTACCTGGGCGAGATCCGGCGCGTGACCCCGGCGCCCCTGGTGGCCGACTGCGACGGCGACGGCATCTCCGACGCCGACGAGCTCGCTGCCGGCAACGCCTTCGATGTCAACGCCAACGGCGTGCCCGACGAGTGCGAGCAGCTGCTCACGGGCACGACCTTTGTGGAGGGTCAGCCCGCGCAGCTCGACCTGATCGGCGCCCAGCCCCGGCAGCCGCTGGCGTGGTTCGTATCGCTGCGCGGCATCGGACCGGGCCCCTGCTTCCTGGGCGGCAGCATCTGCATGGACCTCAAGCCCTTCAACGTCGGCGGCCCCGCTCCGGATCTGCTGCTGCTCGCCATCACCCTCGCCGATGCCAGCGGCGCCGCCAGCCTGCCGTTCATCGTACCGCCGGGCATCCCGTCCGCGGCCTTTCAGGTGCTGCTCGCCAACGGGCAGAACAGCTCCAAGAGCAACCCCATCCAGAAGCTGGTGCAGGGTCCGTAGGCGCGGCGTGAGCGCGCCGGCGCTCGCGCGGAGTGGCGCGGGCAGCGCCCTCGGAGTCACCCGCGATACAGCCGCGCCAGCCGTTTGGGGCTCACGCCCATGCGGTAGAGCGGCGGGATGATGCGCATGAGCAGCAGCGTGCGCAGCGGCCGGCGCTGCATGCGTCGACCGGACACGATCACGGGCGTGCCGATGCGCGCCAGCGGCCGACGTCCGGCCAGACGCACCGAGAGGTCGTAGTCCTCCATGATCGGCAGGGCGCGCATGCCGCCCACCGCGTCGTAGGCGGCGCGCGTGCAGAACATGGCCTGGTCGCCATAGGGGTGTCGAGTGAAGCGGCTGCGCAGGTCTGCAAGGCGCAGCAGCGGCCCCCAGGGGTTGGGCAGCGCAGGGTCGCTTCGCGTGTGCGTGACGAAGGCGCCGGCCTCTGCGCTGGCGTAGGCGCCGCCTTGCAGGGCCTCGCGCACCCGGTCCAGCGCGCCCTCGGGCAGGCTGGTGTCGACGTGCAGAAAGAGCAGCGCCTCGCCCGAGGCATGCTGCGCGCCCGCCGCCAACTGCGCGCCGCGCCCCGAAGGTCCGCGCAGCACGACGTGACCGCGCGCGGCGGCCCGATCGGGGCCCTCGTCGTCGCTGCCGCCGTCCGAGACGATGACCTCCACCGGGCCGGGCTGGCGGGCCAGCGCGTCCAGGCACGCGTTCAGGCGCTGGCCCTCGTTGAGCGTGGCCACGATCACCGACAGCAGCATGGGGGACGGGGGTGAGCGCTCGATCGCGCCGGCCAGCAACTCTGCGCAGCGCGGCGCCGCATCGGGGTGCAGCGCCAGATGACGCGCGAGACGCTCCAGGTCCGGCCCGCGGTCCACGTCGAACCACGGCGGCGCGAGGGTCAGACTGAGCCCCAGCTGCGCGGCCCGGGCCTGCACCTGCGCGCGCGTGCCGTCCCGCTCCCAGTCCAGCCCGTCGAGCCAGTCGGGCTGCAGGCGCTGGGCGGCGCGCGGCGCGAGGCCCAGGCACCAGAAGCCCCCGTCCGGCACGGGCCCCAGCACCAGGTCGTGCTGATCCAGGGCCTGGAGCGCAGCGTTCAGCAGCTCGGGCGAGAGCCCGGGGGCGTCGGTGCCCAGCAGCAGCGTGGCGTGTCCCTCGCGCGCGCCGGCGTGGGCCAGGCGACCCATGCGCGCGCCCAGGTCGCCCTCGCCCTGGGGCAGCGGGCGCAGCGCGGGTGGCGTCAGCAGCGGGTAGGCGCCGGGCGCGTCGCACAGGGCCAGGCGCAGCTCGGTGCGTGCGTCGCGCACGGCGCCGGCGGCGGCCCAGCAGTCGGCGAGCATGGCGCGCGCCAGGCGGCAGGCGGCCCCCGCGCCCACGTCGGCGGCCAGCCGCGTCTTGGCCCGACCATGGGCCGGCGCCCGGGCCAGCATCACGAGTCTGCGCGTGGCGTGCGTCACGACCCGCGGGCGCTCAGCTCGTGGGCGGGGCCGCGAGGGCGCCGCCGCAGGAGCTGCCCTGCCCGGCGGTGCAGCCCAGGCAGTGCTCGGCGCGGGTGATGGGCGCGCCGCTCAGCTCATCGAACGAGCGGATGTCGTCCAGCGTCGCGTGGCCCGCGCCGGTGGGCAGGCCCAGCACCAGGTGGAAGTCACAGTCGGCCAGGCGCCCGTCCCAGCCCACGCTCACCAGCTCGCGGCACATCAGGCCCTCGACGGCCGCCGGGTTGAAGGCCGACTCCAGCAGGCTCATGTAGTCTTCGAGCCGCCCCGCGCGCGTCAGGTCGTCGGCGAAGCGGTGCACCGGCAGGTTGGTCACGCTGAGCAGGCGGTCGAAGCGCAGCCCGAAGTCATTCGCCAGCCGCTCGCGGTAGTCCACCTCCAGCGAGTCCTGGGGGGGCGGCAGGCTGGGGCCGCCGGGGTTGTAGACCAGGTCGAGCCGCAGCGCGTCGTCGTCCGCGGTGCCTTCCGCGGCTCCGTAGCCCACGGCGTTGAGCGCGGCCAGGGCCTCGATGGAGCGCGCAAAGACGCCGCCCCCGCGCTGGCGGTCGGTGTTGGCGGCGGTGTAGCACGGCAGCGACGCCATCACGTGCACGCCGCGCGACGCGTAGAAGTCGGCCAGGTCCTCCTGACCCGGCTCCTGCAGCACGGTCAGGTTGCAGCGCACCAGCACCGCTCGTCCGCTGGCCAGCAGCGCGTCCACCAGGCCACGGAAGCGCGGGTTGAGCTCGGGCGCGCCGCCGGTCAGGTCGACGCTGCGCACCGAGGGGCTGGCCTCCAGCAGCTCCAGCAGCCGCGCGATGCTGGCCGCGTCCATGAGCTCGGTGCGCGTCGGGCCCGCGTCCACGTGGCAGTGGCGGCAGGCCAGGTTGCACAGGCGCCCGAGGTTGACCTGTACGCAGCTGACCGTGCCGCGCCGCAGGTCCTGCACGCCGTGGGAGGACAGGCAGGCGTCGAAGCGGGTGCTCAGCAGCACGTCCCGGGCTCGCAACAGCTCTCGGCGTCGTTGATGCTCACGGGCAGCACGCCGGCCTTGGTCTCGCTGGCCGGGCGCACCCGATCGCCCGTGCAGGCAAACGGCTGGGCGCGCGCGGGGTCCACGGCCAGCGCGGGCTCCACGCCGACGATCTCGCCGGCGTAGGGCGCGCCGGTGAGCTTGGCGAAGGTGCGCCCGCACACGGCCATGCGCTGTCCGCGTCGCAACGTGTGCCCGTCGTCATCGCTCACGCTGGACCACGGGCCGCGGTAGATCACGGCCTGGTTCTGCTCCAGGCACGCGCCGCTCTCGACCCGGAAGGCCTCCACGGTGAGGCTGCGGAACTCGATGCCCTCGACCACGCGCCAGGGCGTCTCGCTGCGCTCCAGGATGCGCATGCCCTCCAGGCCCGCGCGCGCGAAGGCGTCGATGAACGCATCCTCGCGCAGGGCGCCGGAGATGCAGCCGCTCCACAGCTCGGGGTCGGCGGCCAGGTGCGCGGGCACGTCCTCGTCGCAGACGATGTCGGAGATGACGGCGCGTCCGCCCACGCGCAACACGCGGAAGATCTCGTCGAACAGCGCGCGTTTGCGCTCAGGGTGAACCAGGTTGAGCACGCAGTTGCTGAGCACCAGGTCGACCGATTGATCGGGCACCAGGGGCCGCTCGCTGCGCAGGCGACCGCAGCGCTGCTCCAGGGCCGCGAGCTCCGCCGCGTTGGACACGGGGTGCTCGCTGAGCCACTCGTCCAGCGCCGCGTGGTCCAGGGCCAGGTCTTCGATGCGCCCCTTCAGGAAGGTCACGTTGTCGTAGCCGATGCGCTCAGCCACCACCGGCGCGGCCCCGCGCGCCAGCGCCAGCATGTCGTCGTTGACGTCCACGCCCAGCACGCGCCCCTCGGCACCCACCAGCTGCGACGCGATGAAGCAGATCTTGCCCGTGCCGCTGCCCAGGTCGAGCACCGTCTCGCCGGGGCGCACGTGGCGGCTCGGGTCGCCGCAGCCGTAGTCCCGGGCCAGCACCTCCTCGGGGATGACCTGCAGCAGCGAGGCGTCGTACTGCACCGGGCAGCACAGCTCGGCGACCTGCTTGGCGGCGCCCTCGCTGTAGCGCGTGCGCACGGCGTGGTCGAGGTCGGCGGGAGAGGTCGGCTGGTTGCCCGTCATGTCGGCGTTCCGTCGGGGAGCGTGGGATGCAGCGGGGGTGGAGTCGGGGGGCAGAGGGGCGCGGTGGGGGCGCGGTGGGGGCGCGGTGGGGGCGCGGTGGGGGCGCGGTGGGGGCGCGCAGACGGGAGCTGCGCGAGCGCGATGCAGCCTGCCATGGCCGCGCGGCGTGCCAGTATTCCAAAGAAGCGGCCCGGGTGGGGCGCCGTCGTCAGCGACCGAGGTAGCCCATCTCGACCATCCAGCGGCGGGTGGCCTCGTCCATGGGGGCGCTCTCGGTGTCGAGCGCCAGGCGGCGGCCCTGGGCCAGGCGCGCCTCGGCCCAGGCCAGCAGTGCCGCCGCGGCGGCGTCGCCGGGGGGGGTGCCCAGCAGGTCGGTCTGCTCGCCCGGGTCCTGGTCGAGGTCGTAGAGGGCGCGGGCCACCAGAGCGCCGCCGTCCTGGGATGAGGCGGGCGCGGACTGCCCGGGCGGAGCGTCCTGAGCTGCCTGAGCGGCCAGCGCGGTGGGCGTCGCCTGCGCCGGCAGCGCGGCCAGCAGCTTGTAGCGCGCGCCCATCACGGCCAGGGTCTGGCGGCCCTGCTCGTCGGTCAGGTGGGCCAGCACGGGCTCGTCGCGCGGGGCCGGGGCCTCGCCGCGCAGGACGGCGGACAGATCGCGGCCCTGCCAGGCGGCCGGCGCGGGCAGCTCCAGCAGGCCCAGCACGGTGGGCGCCACATCCACCAGGCCCACCGGCGACGACAGGCGCGCGCCGGCGGGCAGGCGCCCCGGCCAGCGCAGCACCCAGGGCACCGCCAGCTCCTCCTCGAACAGCGACTGACGGTGGCGGAAGGCGCCGTGCTCTCCAAACGCCTCGCCATGATCGGAGAGGAACAGCAGCAGCGTGTCGTCCGCCCGGCCCGTGGCGTCGAGGGCCTGTAACAGTGCCCCCAGGCGTGCGTCGTTATGGAGCACCTCGGCGTCGTAGGACAGCGACTCGTCCTCGCGCTCGCGGCCGCCGGGGATCGGCGGGCGAGCGGCGGACGTCCGCGCCAAGCTGTAGAGCAGCTCGCCGGGGGGCTGGTAGGGCTCGTGCGGGTCGAGCGTGTGCACGTGTACAAACAGCGCCTCGTCGCGGTGCTCCTGCAGCAGGCGCTCCAGGGGCTCGGCGACCAGGGCCGAGGTCAGCGTGCTCTTCAGCCGCGAGGCGCCCCAGGCGGTGGGCTCGGCCGCCACGTCGAAGCCCTGGTCCAGGCCGGCCCAGGCGCCGCCGTGGTAGTTGGTCACCAGCGAGACGGTGATCCAGCCCGCGTCGGCCAGGCGCTCCGCCAGGGTGGAGGCGGCGGGGGCGAGGCGCTGCAAGTGCGTGGTGACGCCGTGGGCGAGCGGGTCGAGCGAGGTGAGCAGGGAGGCCACCGAGGGGCGCGTCCAGGAGCTGGCGCCGTAGGCTCGCTCCCAGACCACGCCCTCGGCGGCCAGGCGCCGCAGCGCGGGGTCGGTGGGAAAGGGGTGGCCGTAGACCGAGAGCCGATCGGCGCGCAGCGTGTCCTCCAGGTAGAGCACCACCGGGGGGCGCGGGCGGTCGCTGGGCGCCAGACGCAGGGGGCTGCCCAGCAGCAGCAGGCCGTCCTCGCCCTCGGCGGAGATCTGCAGCTGGCAGGGCTGGCCGTGGGCGGGCGCGAGGCTCAGGGACAGCTCTCGCCAGCCGGCGTCCGGCGCGAGGGCCAGCTCGGCCAGGGGTTGGCTGACGCCGGCCAGTTGCACGACCACGCGCGTGGGCCCGCTGGCGCCGGCCGGAGCCAGGGCCAGGCGCAGGCGGTCGTCGGGGCCGGGCGCGAGCTCGGCGCTGAGCATGCCGGGCAGCGCCAGGGCGGTGCCGCGGCGGGCGATGCCATGGCGCTCCAGCCGCGTGGGGCCCGGCGAGGGCTGGTCAAAACCCGACACCAGCGCCAGCCGCTGGATGCGCACCAGGGGCCGGCTGCCGGGGCCACCCTCGAAGGCCAGCTCCAGCTGCACCAGGCCTTCGCTGGCGTCGCGCGCGTGGCGCACCCCGCGCAGGTCCGAGATCGGCAGGCTGAACACGCCGTCGCCGTTGCGGTCGAGCTCCAGGGGCAGGCCTGGCGTGGAGCGGCCCTCGTCAAAGGGCTCGTCGGTGCCGCGCCAGCGCAGGCGCAGGTGGGTCACGTCCTCGCCGTGGAGCTCGAACACGAGCTGGTGGTGCAGATCCGGATTGAGGCCCGCGTCCTTGGGCGTGCGCAGGGCCACGCGGTCCAGGCCGGCCAGCTCCAGGGCCCCGTCGCGCAGCACAGGCGGGGAGCCGCCGGGGCTGGTGAAGCCGGCCAGGTCGGCGGCGCCGTCGGAGAAGTCCCAGGTCAGGCTCAGGGGCGGGTCGGGGCGCTCGGGCCGGGCCGTCCAGGCCAGCTCGCGCTGCACCACGGCGTAGCGGGCCGGCGGGACGCGCTCGCCGCAGCCCGCGTTCAGCACGAGCAGCGCCAGCAGGGCGGGCAGAGCGGGGCAGCGGGGCAGCGGACGCATGGGCAGCGGGGGCGGGGAGAGGAGCCGATGGCGGCGAGCCCCGCCCATGATACGGAGCCCGGCCGCGAGAGCGGCCAACGGAGCCCTGGGGTGAACCGGCGCCGATAGGCAGAATGGGGGGCTCCCTCCCGCCTCCCACACTGGAGTTGCAACCGTGGTCAAGCCCATCCGTGTCGCCGTGACCGGTGCCGCCGGTCAGATCGGATACGCCCTGCTTCCCCGTATCGCCTCGGGCCAGATGTTCGGTCCCGATCAGCCGGTCATCCTGCACATGATCGAGATCCCCGTGGAGGCCGCCATGAACGGTCTGCGCGGCGTGGCCATGGAGCTGGAGGACTGCGCCTTCCCGCTGCTGCAGGACATGGTCTTGACGTCCGACCTCGAGCAGGGCTTCGGCGACATCGACTGGGCCCTGCTGGTAGGCGCCAAGCCCCGCGGCGCGGGCATGGAGCGCAACGACCTGATCAAGGAGAACGGTCCGATCTTCACGGGCCAGGGCAAGGCCATCGCCGAGTGCGGCGCCAAGGGCGCGCGCACCGTGGTGGTGGGCAACCCCTGCAACACCAACGCGCTGATCGCCCTGCACAACGCGTCCGGCGCCGCGCCCGAGCAGTTCAGCGCCATGACGCGCCTGGACGAGAACCGCGCGAAGGCGCAGCTGGCCAACAAGGCCGGCGTGCACCACACGCAGATCTCCAACATGGCCATCTGGGGCAACCACAGCGCCACCCAGTACCCCGACTTCGAGAACGCCAAGATCGGCGGCAAGCCGGTGCAGGACGTGATCGACGACCGCGCCTGGCTCGAGGGTGAGTTCATCAAGACCGTGCAGCAGCGCGGCGCCGCCATCATCAAGGCGCGCGGGCTGAGCTCGGCCCTGTCCGCGGCCAACGGTCTGGTGGACCACGTACGCTCGCTCACCACGGCCACGCCCGCAGGTGACTGGCACTCGGTGGCTGTGCCCAGCGACGGCAGCTACGGCGTGCCCGAGGGCATCCTGTGCAGCTTCCCGGTGCGCACCGACGGCAGCGGCAGCACACAGATCGTGCAGGGCGTCGAGCTTTCGGACTTCGGCCAGGGCAAGCTGGACGCCTCGGTGGCGGAACTGCAGGCCGAGCGCGACGTCATCAGGCACCTGTTGAGCTGAGCCAGGCCCATGCAGACAGGCACCCTCGACCGCATCGCCCGCCGGGCCATGATCCAGACGGCGGCGATGATCCACATCGCCAATCACCGGCCCGAAGCCCGGCGCACCGACCCCAAGGTGGGCGGGCACCCGGCCTCCTGCAGCAGCGCGGCGCACATCCTCACCGCGCTGCACGGCAAGGTGCGGCGAGCGTCGGACTTCTACTGCGCCAAGCCCCACGCGGCGCCGCTGGACCACGTGCTGCACGGCATGCTGGGCCTGATGCGGCACCCCGACGACGGGGCCTGGTTCACGAGCGATGAGGTCGAGGCGTGTCTCGCAGAGCTGCGCGCCTTCAGCGAGGACGGGCGCCCGGTGCTGCAGAGCTACCACGCCAAGAGTGATCCCGACAGCTACCACACGTTTCCGTCGGGCAGCGTGGGCATCCCGCCGGTGGTGTCGGGCTACATGGCCCTGGCCTTCCGCTACGCGCGCGACCACGACCTCGAGCTGCCGGAGGTCCCGCACGACGGGCAGTTCTGGTCGCTGATCGGCGACAGCGAGTTCCGCGAGGGCTCGTTGATGGAGGCCATGCCGGACTTTGCCGAGCGGCAGCTGGGCAACGTCACCTGGATCATCGACTACAACCGTCAGAACCTCGACGGCGCGCGCATGCCCAACACCAAGGGACTGCACGGCACCGACGCCCACCGCATCGCGGAGACGGGCAAGGCCAACGGCTGGGAGGTGATCCAGGTGCGCCACGGAGCCGTGCGTCGCGCGGCTTTCAAGCGCGCCGGCGGCAGGGCCTTTCAGCGCGTGCTTGAGGACGGGCTGTCCGACTACGAGCTGCAGATGACCTTGCTGCTGCGCGAGATGGACGACACCCGCGCGCTGTTCCTCGAGCGCGACAAGGGCTGCGCCAAGCTGCTCGACAAGCTGGACGACGGGCAGCTCGAGACCATCCTGTGCGACCTCGGCGGCCACGACACCGAGGCGCTGGTGCGTGCGCTGGAGGCATCCCGGCTGGACCAGGATCGCCCGACCCTGCTGGTGGCCCACACGGTCAAGGGCTGGGGCATGGACATGTACGCCGCCCCCGGCAACCACAGCGAGCTCAACACCGCGGGCGAGATGGAGATCCTGTTGGGCGACGAGCAGCTCAGCATGCAGCGGCCCTTCGAAAACTTCGCGGCCGACACGCCCGAGGCCGAGTGGCTGGCGCAGCGCGGCGCGCAGCTGCGCGAGCAGTTCGAGGCCAACCGCGCCTGGCGCCGCCGCAACCGCGACTGGGTGCGCGCGCGCATCGACGATGTGGGCGGCGTGCCCGCCACGCTCGAGATCGACACCAAGCTGTTTCCGCGCGCCCACACCCAGTGGATGTGGGGGCAGATCGCCGCCAAGCTGGTGCGCATCGGCACCAACGCCGAGAAGCACCGCGCCGACGGCAAGGGCGCCGTGGAGCTGAAGCCCTTCGAGCGTCAGTGGGAGGCGGCGGCCGACTTCCTCATGACCATGTCGCCGGACGTGGGCACCTCCACCCAGCTCAACCCGGTCATGGACGAGCGCGTCTACGGCGTCAGCGACGAGACCGAGCGCTCCGCCGGCGAGGCCGAGGTGCGCACCGGCCACAGCCGCAAGCGCCCGCAGCTGCTGGCCAGCGCCGAGCCCTGGACACGGCACATCCGCTTCGAGATCGCCGAGGCCAACTGCATGTCGGCCGTGGGCGCCTTCGGGATGATGGGCCACTACGCGGGCGTGCCCTTCTTTCCGATCATGACGGTGTACGACTTCTTCATCAAACGGGCGCTCGACCAGCTCTACTACAACCTCTACTGGGGCAGCGAGTTCGTCATCCTGGGCACGCCCTCGGGGGTGAGCCTGTCGTCGGAGGGCGCGCAGCACTCGTGGAAGTCGGACATCCAGATTCCGAACCTGATCACCTGGGAGCCGATCTTCGCGCTGGAGGTCGACTGGATCCTGTGCGAGTCCATCCGCCGGCACTTTGCCGACGAGAACGAGGGCCGCAAGGGCATCCTGATCCGCGCCGTGACGCGCGGCATGGAGCAGAAGCAGCTGCTCACCCGGCTGCGTCGACACCCGCGCTTCCGTAGCAACCCGGCCGACCTGGAGAGCGCGCCGCTGGACGACGCCACCATCCTGGAGTCGGCGCGCACCGACTGCCTCTCGGGCGCCTATCACCTGGTCGACTTCCGCGGGCAGCCCGACTACGAGCCGGGCATCAACGTGGTCAACGTGTTCTGCATGGGCGCCCTGGCTACCGAGGCGCTGGAGGCGTCGGACGCGCTGCGCGAGCAGGGCGTCTACGCCAACGTCATCGCCGTGAGCTCGCCCGACCTGCTGCTGGGTATCCTGGCGGCGCAGAACGACTTTGAGCACCTGCGCCACGGCCTGGGTCTGGACGCCGACCTGCACATGGCGCCTATGCAGGTCGTGGACGATCGCGCCGAGCTGGTGACTCTGGCCGGGCGCCGCGTGCCGGTGGTTTCGGTGCACGACGGCGAGGCCGGGCTGCTGGACAACATCGGCTCGCTGCTGGGCGTGCGCCAGGAGACCCTGGCGGTGCGTCGCTTCAGCAAGTGCGGTCGCCCCGATCAGGTCAACCGCTACCACGGCATCGACGCCCCGTCGGTGCAGGCCGCCGTGCACAAGCTGCTGGCCGCCACCGCCACCGAGAGCGTGGTGGTCACGCGGCGGGTGTTCGAGGCGTCGCAGGGCGCCGCGCCCTCCATCCCCTGGGAAGAGCTGGCGGATGAGCCGCAACCCGACGCCCCCCACGCCGGTTCCAAGGCCCCATGAACTCCCCGTTGAGCGCGCGATGACCGCCCCCGAGACGTCCGACGAGAGCGCCCGCAGTGACGCGCCGCCCGGCGACCTCGCCGGCGCGCCCGAGAACGCCAGCGCCCGTCCGGAGCCCGAGGCCGCTGCCGGCGAGCCCGCTTCCGACGCCATCCTGACGGCCTCGGAGCTCTACAAGTTCTTCGGGTCCGGAGCCAGCCGCTTCCCGGTGGTGCGCGAGGCCTCGCTGGAAGTGGGCCGCGGCCGCTTCGTCACGGTCATGGGCCCCTCGGGCTCGGGCAAGTCGACCCTGCTGCACATGGTCTCGGGCCTGGAGCCGCCGTCGGGCGGCACGGTGCACCTGGACGGCCACGACCTGTGGGCCCTGTCCGAGAAGCGCCGCACCCTGCTGCGGCGCGACACCGTGGGCTTCGTGTTCCAGTTCTTCAACCTGGTGCCCAACCTCACCGTGGCCGAGAACATCCGTCTGCCCCTGCTGATCGGCGCCGCCGTCGCAGAGGGCGGCGAGGGCGACTTCGACGAGCTGGTCTCGACCTTCGAGCTGGGCGACAAGCTCAAGAACTACCCGCACCAGCTCTCGGGCGGCGAGATGCAGCGCAGCTCCATCGCCCGGGCGCTGATCGCGCGGCCGGCGGTGATCATGGCCGACGAGCCCACCGGCAACATCTCGTCCAAGGCGGGCGAGGAGGTCATGCGGCTGTTCCGCCGGTGCTGCGACGAGCGCGGCCAGACGATCATGCTGGTGACACACAACCCGCGCGACGCGTCCTTCGCCGACGAGGTGCACTTCCTCAAGGACGGCGAGCTGCACCCGGAGCAGCAGTTGGGCCAGGGGCAGGTGACGGCGCAGAGCGTCAACGCGTCCCTGGCGGTCCTGGGCATTTGAGCGCGAGCGTCCTATGAAGCTCATGTTCCTGCTGGCGTGGCGGCACCTGGCCTTCCGTCCGGGCAAGACCCTGGCGTCGGTGCTGGGCATCGCCGTGGGCTTGGCTACCGTGCTGACGGTGCTGGTGGTGGACCACAACACCCTGCTGACCCAGGACAAGCAGCGCGCTCGGGGCGACCCCGAGGCCGACCTGGTGATCGAGCCCGACCGCTCCTCGCCCCTGGCCATGGCCGAGGTGGCCGAGGAGCTGCGGGCCGAGCCCATGCTGCGCGGCGTGAGCGCGTGGGGCCGGTTGAGCCTGAGCCTGCGGGTGAACGGCAAGGCGGTCTCGGGTCTGGACCTGTTCGCGGTGGAGGCTAGCGCCCGCGACCACCACGCCGCCTGGGTGCTGGACGAGGGCCAGGACCTCGACTTCGACAGCGACGTGCCGCAGCTGCTGGTGTCGGCCGACGTGGCCGCGCGCGCCGGGCTCTCCGTGGGCGATCTGGTGGAGTTGGCCGAGCGCGCGCCACAGCGCCGCGGTCCGGTGGTGCTGTGCGAGGGCGGGCAGTGGATCGAGGACCGCACGGCGGGTGGCAGCGCCCGTCGAGGCGGCGGCGCCTCGACAGCCGTGCACCCCTTCCGCGTCACCGGCATCCTGGCGCCCACGCGCCTGGGCTTCGGCAAGGGCCGCGCCCTGACCACCCTGAGCCTGGCCAGCGAGCTCTTCGGCCGCAAGCTGAACACGCTCTTCTGGGCCGACATCGACCGCGCTCGCAGCGACCTGGTGGCGGTGACGCGGATCCTCTCCGATCGCTACGTGGTCAGCGCGCCGCGGCGCTCGCTGGTGGGTCTGGCGCCGGAGGAGCGCGCCTTCCGCAGCGGCGTCCGCTTCTGCGGCTTCCTGGCCCTGTTCCTGGGGCTCTACATCATCTTCAACACCATGAGCATGTCGCTGGTGGAGCGCGTGCGCTCCATCGGGCTGCTGCGCGCCATGGGGCTCTCGCGCGGGCGGCTGCTGGGCATCTTCCTGATGGAGGGGCTGGCCCTGGCGGCCCTGGGCGCCGGCGCCTCGCTGGCCCTGGCGCACGGGCTGGTGGGCATGCTGGAGCAGGCCGGCATCACCACCCTGGGCCGTGGCAAGCCGCTGGTGGTCACCGAGATCCCCTGGACCGAGGTGCTCTCGGTGCTGGCCGCAGGCGTGGTCTTCTGCCTGCTGGGCGTGCTGTACCCCTTTGTGCGCGCCTCGCGGCTGAGCGTCATCGACGCCCTGCGGCGCGGTGTGATCGAGCTCTCGCGCGACCCCTTCACCGGCGTGCGACGCTCGGTGCTGCTGGGGCTGCTGGCGGTGCTGCCCGTGGCCTGGGTGGTGGGCGCGCCCTCGGGCGAGTGGATGGCGCCGGCCATGTACGAGGCCGTGCTCACGGCCTTCGGGCTGGTGGCCTCGGCGTTTGCCCTGCTGCTGCTGGTGCCCGGCCTGCTGCGCAAGCTGGGCGAGCTGTTCACCGCGCCCTTCCGCGGTCCGGCCATCGCCCTGGCCCGGGCCACCCTGGCCACGTCGCGCCAGCGCGTGTTCGGCACGGTGTCCGGGCTCATGCTCGTGTTCACCGCCATCTTCCTGATCTTGTCGGTGCTTGAGAGCCTCAAGGCCGAGACGCGCGACTTCGGCCAGCGCGCCCTGTCCGACAACCTCTACCTCAAGCTGGGCACCCAGGCCGCCGGGCGCCTGCCCGAGCTGCGCGAGCTGGCCCCGGAGCTGGCGCGGCTGCTGCCGCTCACGGCCGAGGTGGGCAGCAGCTTCGTGGTGCGCGGCATCGACGGCTCCATGCTGGACCACGGGCCCCTGGCGGACGACGGCGAGCTGCGCGGCGCGTTCCTCTCGCGCCCGACGCTGCTGCTGAGCACGCGCTGCTCCGACGACCTGGGCAAGGGCGTGGGCGACAACGTGCGCCTGTCGACCTACGCCGACGGCATCGTCGACTTCGAGGTGCTGGCGGTGACCGACGCCTATGGCTTTGCGCCGGACGACCGCGTCTTCGGTGTGGTGTCCTCCGACGTCATGGTCAGCGCCTGGTGCGAGGACGGCAGCGAGCTGCCCGGCTGGTACGTGAGCCGCGCGCCGGGCATCGACGCCGCCCGCGCCGACGAGCTGGCCGCGCTGGTGACCGCCCTGGTGGGGGCTGACCAGCTGCGCCTGTCCCGCGGCGAGGACATCACCGCCGGCTACGTGTCCGACCTGGAGCGCAACTTCGCCATCTTCCACGCCATCCTGGCGCTGACGGTGCTGCTGGCGGCCGTGGGCATTCTCAACGCCATGGTCATCGCCGTGATGGAGCGTCGCCGCGAGATCGGTCTGCTGCGCGCCGTGGGCATGACCGGCGGTCAGGTGGCCATCATGCTGCTGGCTGAGTCCGGCGTGCTGGGGGCTCTGGGCGGGCTCTTCGGTCTGGTCCTGGGCGTGCCCCTGGCCGTGGTGACCTGCAACGCCCTGACCGACGTAAGTCACCTCGACCTCTCCTTCGCCCTGGAGCCGCGGGCCCTGGGCGCGGTGCTGGTGGGCTCGGTGGTGATCTCGCTTCTGGCCGTGCTGCTGCCGGCCCTGCGCGCCAACAGCCTGAACCTGTCGAGGGTCGTGCGCTACGAGTGACTCCGCCCGCCACGGGCTGCGTGGGGAGGGAGGGAGCATCGGCGCGGATTCAATTCGTCTGTGCCCGCCGCCGACAGGCTGGGGATGCAGACGCGAACGCAGTGCGTCGCCCGCGGAATCCTGGCCGCGGCGACTCCCACACTGCTGACGCTCCTCGTGACGCTGCTGGTGCCGCACGTGTCCGCTCAGGCGGTCACGCCGAACGCAGACCACGACGCGAGCGCTCCCCGGGCCCCTCTCACCGCGCTCCACGGCGGGCAGCTCGCCGAGCTGTCCCTGAGCGAGGGCCGCCTGGTGGATGCGCCCTTTCCCGCGCGGCTCACTGGCCGCCTGGAGCTGCCGCTGGAGTTGGACGGTGAATGGCACACCCTGGTGCTGCGCCCGTCGTCGCTGCGGGCGCCGGGCTTCGTGCTGCGCGTGCAAGGCGCCGCGGGACCGGGCGCCGCGGGGCCGGGAGCCCTCGGGCTGCTGGTGCCGGTCAGCCCCGCGGCGCCCGTGACTGTGCGCGGCGAGCTGCTGGGACGGCCCGGCAGCGCCGCCGCCGGCGCCCTGATCGACGGGCGGCTGCAGCTGCTCATCCGCCCGGGGGAGGGCGCGCCCCTGTGGGGCCTGGACGCCCTGCCCAGCGGCGGCCACGCCCTGTTTCCCATGAGCGCGGTGGTCGAGCAGGGCGGCGAGTGCGGCAGCCTGACGCCCCCGCCCATCGCGCCGCCCACCCAGGGCATGCTGGCCGCCGCCTCCGCGCCCATGGTGGCCGAGCTGGCCGTGGACGCCGATCACGAGTACTACCTGGCCCACGGCAGCTCCGTGGCCGCGGTGCTGGCCGACATCGAGGCGGTGGTCGCGGCCACCGAGCTGATCTACAGCGCCGACGCCGCCATCAGCTACCAGCTCACGTCGGTCACGGTGCGCAGCGACCCCGACGACCCGTACGAGACCAGCGAATCCGGCGCCCTGCTCTCCGCGTTCCGCGCCCACTGGAACGCCGAGCAGCCCGGCGTGGTGCGCGACCTGGCGCACCTGTTCACGGGCAGCAACCTGGACGGCTCGGTCATCGGCATCGCCTACGTGGGCGTGGTCTGCAGCAGCTACTCCGGCTACGGCTTGTCGCAGTCGCTGTTCACCAGCAACTTCCCGCGGCGGGTGGCGCTCACGGCGCACGAGCTGGGGCACAACTGGTCGGCGGGGCACTGCAACGGCGAGCCCGACTGCGCCATCATGTGCTCGGGGCTGGGCGGCTGCAGCGGCGAGCTGGAGCAGTTCGGTGACTCGGCCCTGGCCAGCATCGAGGCCGAGAAGGGCAGCTCGTCGTGCCTCTCCCCCGGCGTGTCGGTGGACGGCCCCGTGCTGGCGAGCGTGTTCCCCGCGTTCGGCCCCGTCTCGGGCGGGACCGAGCTGGAGCTGCACGGCAGCGAGCTGCCCACGGGCCCCGGCGTGGTGATCAGCGTGGCGAGCCTGCCGGCCGCGGTGCTCAGCGCCAGCGCGAGCCTGATCCGCGTGAGCACGCCGGCGGCCCTCGTCGCCGGGCCGGTGGACGTGCAGCTCTCCGGGCCCACGGGCGTCGCCTTGCTCGAGGATGTGTTCCAGTACGACGCCGTGATCGACGGCGGCGCCGAGAAGGGCGTGTTGCAGCCCGAAGAGATCGCGCGCTTCCACCTGGAGGCGCCCGCCGGCGCGCGCCTCAGCGCCTCGCTCAAGCGTCTGCACAAGGTCGAGGGACTGCTCCCGGGCCTGCGCGTCATCGGCCCCGGCGAGCAGACGCTGGTGGAGCGCTCGGCCGACCCCGACAAGGCCAGCAAGACCCTGTGGCTCAAGCAGTTCGAGCTCCCGGCCTCGGGCAACTATCGCGTGGAGGTGTTCGGCCTGGCCGGCACCAGCGGCGCGTTCAAGCTGGGCTCCAAACTGCGGCCGCTCAAGCTGATCAAGCAGACCCACGGCATCGGCCCGGCCACGCCCACGGTGGCCGTGCCCTTCGCCGCGCCGGCGGGCAGCCTGCTCAAGCTGGCGCGTTTCCGTGCCCTGCCGTCCCAGGGCAGCTTCGTGGAGATCGACGGCCAGCCCGCCGCGCTGTTCCCCACGCTGGTCTCGCTCACCGGTCCCGACGGGGACATCCCCCTCGACGGCGAGCTGCTGTTCTCGGCCAACGGCAAGACCGTGCGACTGCTCGGCGTGCCGCTGACCGTGTTCGGCGACTACGTGCTGGAGCTCGGCGGCCTCGACGGCAGCGTGGGCCACGGCAAGCTGATGCTGCGGCTGAAGCCGGGCAAGTAGGGGGCGCCTACTTCCCCAGGTACCCCATGGCCTGCAACCACGCGCGGGTCGCGGGGTCGAGCGCGCCGGCGCTCTCGGCGGCCACGGAGCCCTGGGCCAGGGCGCGTTCGCCGTGGGCCAGCAGCGCGGCCAGGTTGTCGCGCTGAGCCGGGTCGTCGCGCAGGTCGTGGCGCTCGAAGGGATCGCTCGCCAGGTCGTACAGCGCCAGGGGCAGCAGCGTGCCGCCCTGCGCGTCACCGTGCGCGTCGCCGTGCGCGTCGCCCTGCGCGTCGCCCTGCGCGTCGCCCTGCGCGTCGCCCTGCGCGTCGCCCTGCGCGTCGCCCTGCGCGTCGCCCTGCGCGTCGCCCTGCGCGTCGCCCTGCGCGTCGCCCTGC
>Ga0164313_10001771_pt1 | contig 19302 bp, 13 predicted proteins | sample GuaBasSedimGuay4_FD_113735 | JGI IMG/M metagenome (GOLD analysis project Ga0164313, IMG submission 113735) | Subseafloor sediment microbial communities from Guaymas Basin, Gulf of California, Mexico - Guay4, Core 4569-4, 0-3 cm | ecosystem: Environmental > Aquatic > Marine > Hydrothermal vents... | reverse complement strand
AGTAAAAAGTTTAGTAAAAAGAACTTGCTATGAGCTTAATATGTCCCTATAATCTAGCCAAATAATTTGCGGTCGAAACCAAGCGCACAAAGAAAGACTTTTGCTGTTTTATGAGATTGACCAATTATTAAATGTATTTTTAGGAAATGAATAATATCCTAAACTGTTCTGCTCGTTGAGTGTATTAATGAGTGCAATAGAATTTTTAGAGTGGGCCTTTGGCCCATTTTTCATTTCTGCCAGATTATTTTATAATTTTTTTAAAAAAGTTTTGCCGAGATTGCTATTAATGGCTATTAAAACACAACAATTAGAAAGTCTTCTTGAACCTATTGTCAGCTCTATGGACTATGAATTTGTAGGCTTGGAATTCATTTCGCAGGGGCATCATTCAATACTCCGTATCTTTATCGATTCGCAGGATGGTGTTGGCGTTGATGATTGTGCCGATGTGAGCCGTCAGCTTAGCGCCGTTTTAGATGTCGAAGATCCCATTGCAAGTGAATATTCATTGGAAATATCATCGCCAGGGCTTAACCGACCACTATTTAAATTGTCACAATATGAACAGTTTATTGGTGAAGAAGTTAAATTTAGAACTATTCGTCCACAGCGTGAAAATGGTCAGCGCAAGTTTAGAGGCACGATAACTGCCATAGAAAGTAATAATGTGGTTTTTGATATTGAAAATGAATCATTATCAGTGCCATTTTCTGACATTGATAAAGCAAATATAGTTGCTAAATTTTAATCAATATAACTGAACAATACTGGAATTGTTAAGGTAAAAATATGAGCAAAGAAATTCTCCTGGTCGTTGATGCTGTATCACATGAGCGTGGAATCGAAAAAGAAGTCATTTTTGATGCCCTTGAAACAGCATTAGCCTCTGCCACTAAGAAAAAATTTGGTAAAGAGATTGATGTACGCGTGTCAATTGATCGGGAAACGGGTGACTATGAAACATTTAGACGCTGGCAGGTTCTTGATGACGAAACCGAACCTTTTGAATATTACGATAAACAGGTTTTATTTACCCGTGTTATTGATGATAATCCAGGCATTGAATTTGGTGATTTTATTGAAGAACCGATGGAATCCGTTGAGTTCGGTCGTATTGCAGCGCAAACGGCCAAACAGGTAATTGTTCAGAAAGTACGCGAAGCTGAACGTAAAAAAGTGGCTGATGAATACCAGGAACGTATTGGAGAATTGATTTCCGGTGTGGTTAAACGTATTGAACGCGGTAATGTCATTGTTGATATTGGCAATAATATTGATGCCATTATTAAAAGGGAAGATATGATCCCCAGAGAGCCGGTACGTAATGGCGACCGTATCAGAGGCTATCTTTTTGACGCTACCAACCAGGCCAGAGGACCACAGTTAAGTTTAAGCAGAATTTCTTCAGAGTATCTGGTTGAATTATTTAAAATTGAAGTTCCTGAAATTGGTGAAGATTTAATCCAGATACATAAGGCTGCACGCGATCCGGGCTTACGAGCAAAAATTGCTGTTCAGGCGCATGATGACCGAATTGATCCCGTAGGTGCTTGTGTCGGTATGCGTGGTTCACGTGTTCAGGTTGTTTCTAATGAGCTTGCAGGTGAACGTGTTGATATCATTCTCTGGGATGAAAATGCAGCCCAGTTTGTTATCAATGCCATGTCGCCGGCCGAAGTAATATCGATTGTTGTTGATGAAGAAAGCAACTCAATGGATATTGCTGTTGATGAATCACAACTTTCACAGGCTATCGGCCGTAATGGACAAAACATTAAATTAGCTTCTCAACTGACCGGCTGGCAATTAAATGTAATGACAGTTGAAGATGCTGAAAGCAAAAATGATGAAGAAGCTCAGAATCTTCTTGATCAACTAATAGAACAGTTAATCATCGATGAAGATTTAGCTATTATTCTGTTAAATGAAGGTTTTACTACGCTTGAGGAAGTTGCTTATGTACCTCTTCAGGAAATGCTGGAGATAGAAGCGCTGGATGAAGAAACTGTCATGGCTTTACGAGAACGAGCCAAAGATGTTCTGCTGACTAAGGCAATATCTGAAGAAGAACAATTAGGTGATTCAGAACCTGCAGATGATCTTCTAAATATGGAAGGCATGTCAGAACAGCTGGCACATCAATTAGCATCAAGAGATATTATCACAATGGAAGATCTGGCTGAGCAGTCCGTCGATGATTTGCTGGAAATACAGGTGATGGATGAAAAAATGGCGGCTGAGCTGATTATGACGGCAAGAGCACCCTGGTTTGCACAAGAGGATGCCAACAATGTATCAACTGATACAGATGCTGAAGTTCAAAAGAATGAAGCACAAACAGATACTGAAGATAAGAAGTAATAGGGCGAGGAGATTTATATAATGTCAGAAACAAAGGTTGCACAATTTGCCAAAACCATTGGCACGCCCGTTGAACGTCTTATTGAACAGATGCATAGTGCTGGTATAAAGGTTGAAAATTCCGATGCATTGATCAGTGATGATGAAAAACAGCAGTTATTAGATTACTTACGAGACAAACATGGTTCTGTTAGCGTGACCACGCCAAATAAAATCATTTTAAAGCGTAAGACAACCAGCGAATTATCTTCGTTATCAGGTTCAAGCAAATCAAGCGGTAAAGTCAGAGTCGAAGTAAGAAAAAAACGCACTTATGTAAAAAGAAGTGCTTTGGATGAGACTATAAATACAGGTGATGCTGAATTGCTGGAGGCACGACGTGTTGATCATGAAGCCAAGGCATTGCAGGAAGCTGAAGAAAAATTAAAAAAAGGTGTTGAACTGGATGCACAAAAGGCAGCTGCACAGGCTGAACAGGATGTGGCGGCAAAGCGAGAGGCTGAATTGGCTGATCAGAAAAATATAAAATTAGCTGCACAAAATAAATTGGCTGAAACACGTGAAATAGAACAGCTGGCTAGAAAACAGACAAAACCAATTCTTAAGGAAGCACCCAGACATGCAACTAAAACTGCAGCGGTTGTACCCGGTAAGAACAAACTGACTACCGTTAAAAAGAGACATCCTGATAAAGCAAAATATGTGGCACCAAAAGGTTCTTCTAAGAAAGGCGCTGCCGGAGGTAATCGTCGACCTGGACGCAACAAGAAGAAACGCTTTAATCAAGCAGTGATTGAAACGCAACATGCATTTGAAATGCCGACAGAAATAAAAGTCATTGATGTGCCTATCCCTGAAACCATTAAAGTGGGTGATTTAGCTCAGAAAATGTCAGTGAAAGCAGGTGAAGTCATCAAAATCATGATGAATATGGGCAGTATGGTGACCATTAACCAAATGCTTGATCAGGATACCGCCTCTATTGTTATTGAAGAAATGGGACACAATCCTGTTCCTATGAAAGAGGAAGAAATTGAAGACAATCTCATGGATGACCACACAGAAGGCGAAAAAGCTCCACGTGCACCTGTTGTTACCATTATGGGACATGTTGATCACGGTAAAACCTCTTTACTGGATTATATCCGTAAGTCCAAAGTAGCAGATGGAGAGGCGGGTGGTATTACTCAACATATTGGCGCATACCATGTTGATACTGAGAAAGGCATGATCAGCTTTCTGGATACCCCTGGACATGCAGCCTTTACATCAATGCGTTCTCGTGGTGCCAATGCAACTGATATTGTTATAGTGGTTGTTGCCGCAGACGATGGTGTAATGCCACAGACAAAAGAGGCTGTTCAGCATGCTAAAGCTGCTGATGTACCAATCATTGTCGCTGTTAACAAAATTGATAAAGAAGATTCTGATCCCGAACGTGTTAAAAATGAATTATCCGCGCTGGATGTCATACCGGAAGATTGGGGTGGTGATGTAATGTTCATGCCAGTTTCAGCTAAAACCGGTCAAGGTATTAATGAATTACTTGATGCTATTTCAGTGACGGCAGAAATGATGGAGCTTGAAGCTGTTCCTGATGGTCCAGCAAAGGGTGTGGTCATTGAGTCTCGTCTGGATAAAGGTCGTGGTACTGTTGCAACCATTTTGATTCAAAGTGGTGAATTGAAAAAAGGAGACATGGTTATTGCCGGTCAGGATTATGGTCGTATTCGGGCAATGATGGATGAGAATGGCAAAACCGTTAAAGCGGCAGGCCCATCTATTCCTGTAGAAGTACTGGGTTTGTCTGGCACGCCAACAGCTGGTTCAGAAGTCCTTGTGGTTAAAAATGAGCGTAAAGCACGCGAAGTTGCTCTGTTTCGCCAAGGTAAATATCGTGATGTTAAACTAGCCAGACAACAGGCTGCCAAGTTAGAAAACATGTTCAGTAAAATGGAAAATGCGAATGTTCAAACACTTAATATTGTTCTTAAAGCAGATGTTCAGGGGTCTGTAGAAGCCATTTCCGATTCATTGAAAAAACTTTCTACTAATGAAATCTCTGTTAATATTGTTTCCGACGGGGTAGGTGGAATTAATGAATCTGATGCGCAACTTGCAGTCGCTTCAAATGCCATTATTATAGGTTTTAATGTGCGTGCCGATGCACCAGCAAAGAAAATTATAGAAAGTGAGTCTGTTGATCTTCATTACTATAGTGTGATTTATGATATTCTTGATGAAATCACAACGGCAATGACCGGTATGCTGTCACCTGAATTTAAAGATGTTATTACCGGACTGGCTGAAGTGCGTGATGTCTTCCGTTCACCAAAACTTGGTGCTATTGCTGGGTGTATGGTGGTTGATGGTACTCTTAAGCGTAACAGCCCAATTCGTGTACTACGTGAGAATGTGGTTATTTATGAGGGTGAACTTGAGTCATTAAGACGCTTCAAAGATGACGTCCAGGAAGTTAAATCCGGTATGGAATGCGGTATCGGCGTGAAAAACTATAATGATGTGAAGCCTGGTGATCAAATTGAAGTCTATGAACGAGTTCAAGTTAAAAGGTCCTTGTAGAAATGGCTGCTGATTTTAGTCGCAGTCGCCGGGTTGGAGAATTAATTCAACGTGAACTGGCGACAATGTTAACGAGGGAGGTAAAAGACCCTCGCCTTGCCTTTGTGTCAATCACAGCTGTTGATGTGACTCGCGATCTTGGGCTGGCCAAAGTTTTCTATACGGTCATAAATGCAGATAACGAGCAGACCAGTAAGAAACAGAGTGAGGATAAAGAAAAAGTACGGCAAGGCCTGGATAAAGCTTGCGGATTTCTTCGCTATGAACTGGGGCAGCGCATCAAGCTTCGAATTGTACCTCGTCTGGAATTTCATTATGATGAGTCTGTATTGCGTGGCGCTCAATTAAGTCAATTAATTGAAAATGCTGTTGCTGATGATGAACAACGATCCCATGATAAACACTCTAAATAATCTCTCTATCCAGTTTAATTTATAACTTCTCTCTTTCTATATCATATTTAAGGTAATTCAAATGGCACGGAGAAGAAAAGGCCGTCCCGTCAATGGTATTCTGGTACTTGATAAACCTGCCGGAATGACATCAAATAAAGCACTTCAAAAAGTAAAACACTTATTCAATGCTCAAAAAGCAGGTCATACCGGTAGCCTTGATCCGCTTGCAACGGGTGTATTACCTCTTTGTCTGGGTGAAGCAACCAAAGTTTCACATTATCTGCTTGATGCCAATAAGCGCTATCGAGCAAAATGTATTTTAGGAGCGGTAACCACAACAGGTGATTCTGATGGTGATATTATTGCTCACCGGCCCGTTCCTGAATTAAGTGAAAATGAATTACTGGCACTATTATCATCCTTTGAGGGTGCACAAATGCAGACCCCACCCATGTATTCAGCGCTTAAACATAATGGTCGTCCTCTGTATGAATATGCAAGAAAGGGGATTGAAATTGAACGTAAATCACGACCAATTACTCTATTTGATATAATATTAATTGACTATTCAATAACATCTGATCGTTCTGAACCTGACTATATTGAAATAGAAGTTCAGTGCTCCAAAGGTACCTATATTCGAACATTATGTGAAGATCTTGGTGAAAAAATAGGTTGCGGAGCACATATCAGCATTTTACGACGTATTGAATCAGGACCATTTTTATTGTCACAGGCAATAAGCCTGGATGCTTTATTTGATCAATTTGACTCAGACGAGCCTCTGGATGAGCAGAGTTTCAACACAATGGACCAATTATTATTAGCCACTGACACTGCTATTCAGCAAATTCCCGCAATTAACATTAATGAACAGGATTTCAAAAGAATACAACATGGTATGAGCATTGATGTACAACCTGATATGGTTTCAGATGATTATCGTTTGTATTACAATAACTCACTGATAGCATTAGCAATTTCAGACAATGACAAGCAATTAAAACCTAAGAGATTATTGTTTTTATAAAAAAAATTCTTATCTTGAGATAAACCGCTATATTACTTGTTATAAACAAACTGAGCAGGTAAAATACACGCCTTGTTTGAACCTTAATTTATTGTTGTTAATAATTTAATTACAATTCATTCAGAGTTCATCCTTTAGTTGAGCACTTTGGTTTAAATAGACAGGTTTAAATAAACGGGTTTAAAAATAACCCGATTCTGTTTGTTTTTTCTGATACTTTAATGTTTTAGGAGTAATAAATGATTTCTGTACAACAAAAAAGCGAAATAGTAAAAGAACACAGCCGTGGAACTGATGATACTGGTTCTCCAGAAGTTCAGGTTGCATTATTAACAGCAAAAATCACCGATCTGACTGAACATTTCAAAGTTCATACACATGATCACCACTCTCGTCAGGGTCTTTTAAGAATGGTAAGCAAGCGTAGAAAAATGCTTGATTATCTTAAGAAAAAGGATGCCGAGCGTTATCGTGCACTTATTTCTAAGTTAGGTTTACGTAAATAAATAAACAATTAATTATAAACACTTCACAATGTTCCTGAATGAACAATATTGATATTCAGGAACGACTTCAGCCGAATGAACGGAGTATAAACAGCGTGACACCAATTACAAGAACATTTCAGTTTGGATCAGAGACAGTAACGCTTGAGACGGGCGAAATTGCACGCCAGGCATCAGGTGCTGTTATGGTCAATGTGGGAGGCACCTCAGTTTTTGTTACTGTGGTTGCTAAAAAAGAAGCCAGAGCAGGTTTTGATTTCTTTCCTTTAACGATTGATTATCAGGAAAAAACCTATGCGGCTGGTAAAATTCCAGGTGGTTTTTTCAAACGTGAAGGTCGTCCCAGTGAAAATGAAACACTAATTTCACGTTTAATCGATCGCCCATTACGCCCATTATTCCCTAAGGGTTATTACAATGAAGTTCAGGTTATCTGTACCGTTGTTTCTTTAAATCCTGATGTAGACCCAGATATTCCGGCGATGCTTGGTGCTTCAGCTGCAATGTCACTGGCTGATGTTCCTTTTAACGGGCCAATCGGTTGCTGTCGTGTTGGTTATATTGATGGTGAATATGCACTCAATCCCGGTCGTGATTTACTCGATGAATCTGAACTTGATCTGGTGGTTGCCGGTACTGATTCAGCTGTGTTAATGGTTGAATCTGAAGCTGATGAACTCTCTGAAGAAGTGATGCTGGGCGCTGTTATGTTTGGCCATGAGCAGTTACAGACTGCTATCACTGAAATTAATGCGTTTGTTGCTGAAGTGGGCAATACTCGTTCAGAATATATTGCGCCTGAAGTTGATCAGGATCTGATCAATACAGTCAATGATGCATGTGAAGCAGCTGTTAGTGAAGCCTACAAAATCAGTGATAAACTTGAGCGTCTTAACAAACTTGATGATATCCGTAACGCAATGATTGAAAAGGTTGCGGGTGCCGATGATGCCAAATGGTCTGACAGTGATTTATCAGGTGCTTTCTATAAACTTGAAAAGAAAGTAGTAAGAAGCAGCATTATAGCTGGAAATCCTCGTATTGATGGTCGTGACACTAAAACAGTGAGACCACTACACATACGCACCGGTGTACTTGAACGCACCCATGGTTCCGCTTTATTCACACGCGGCGAAACTCAGGCGCTTGTGGTAACAACCCTTGGTACGGCTCGTGATGCACAGATTATTGATGCCCTTGAAGGCAGCTATAAAGATTCTTTCATGCTGCATTATAACTTCCCTCCATACAGTGTTGGTGAAACCGGACGTGTTGGTACGCCAAAGCGTCGTGAAATAGGCCATGGTCGTCTGGCAAAACGTGGTGTTGCCGCAGTTCTGCCAACGGTTGAAGAATTTCCATATACCATTCGCGTTGTGTCAGAGATCACTGAATCAAATGGTTCAAGTTCAATGGCTTCTGTCTGTGGTACCAGCTTATCCCTGATGGATGCCGGTGTACCTATTTCTTCTGCAGTTGCCGGTATTGCAATGGGTTTGATTAAAGAAGATGATGGTTTTGCCGTCCTGACTGATATTCTTGGTGATGAAGATCATCTGGGTGATATGGACTTTAAAGTTGCGGGTACAGAAAATGGTGTTAATGCCCTGCAAATGGACATTAAAATTGAAGGTATCACCAAAGAAATTATGGAGATTGCATTAGCCCAGGCAAAAGATGCTCGTATAAACATCCTTGAGCAGATGAATGCTGTTATTTCTTCTGCAAATACTGAAATGTCTGATTTTGCACCCCGTATCCTGACGATGCAGATCAACCCTGATAAAATCCGTGATGTTATCGGCAAGGGTGGTTCAACTATTAAAGCACTAAGTGAAGAAACCGGTGCAAATATTGATATTAATGATGATGGTATTGTCAAAATATCATCTGTAGATAATGCTGCTGCTCAGGAATGTAAGCGCCGTATTGAGGAAATTACTCAAGACGTTGAAGTGGGCAAAATCTACAATGGCCGTGTAACCAAGATTATGGATTTTGGTGCCTTTGTGACAATTATCCCAGGTAAAGATGGTCTTGTTCACATTTCACAAATTTGTGAGGAGCGTGTCAACAATGTGACTGACAAATTAACTGAAGGTGAGTTTGTTGATGTCAAAGTACTTGAAATTGACAAGCAGGGACGTATTCGACTAAGTATGAAGGCCATTGCTGCTGATGCCGCAAGTGCTGAATCTGCAACAGAAGAATAATTTGTCTTATCTATTTGCTACCGGCTTTTCTGAAGTTGGTAGTAAGGGATTTGGTACTTTAATTTTTTCCAGATCCCTAAATAGAACCTTCTTATTCTAAACACTTTTCCATTTTTACTTACTGTAAATCTATTTTTCTACTGTCTATAGTTAAGAGTTTTACCCCTCAATTGGACACTGACCAATCACGCTTTACATTCTTTGTAGGTTTGGCGCTGAGCGATAGCGAAGCCCAACATTGAGAGTGTTATAGTTGGGCTTCGCTATCGCTCAGCGCCAACCTACGCCCGGAGGAAATGTCCTTGGGGTACGATAAAGTGTAAACATAAAACGCTTTATTTGATCAGCCCCTCAATTGTTTATTTATAAATACAATTTAAGTTAATTTATGCTCTCTTTTTTTTAAATGTTTTCTTTCAAAAGTTGATATTTTACTATTATGAGTCTTTACTATTAATTAAGTGTTCGTTATTCTTTTGACAGGTTTTTAATGAAGGTTTTAGTTTCCAGATTATGAGCGTTATTAAAGGTTATCAAATTCAGGGTATTCTTGCCAAAGGTGGTATGGCAACCATCTATATTGCAATGCAGGAATCTCTTAAACGTCAGGTGGCACTTAAGGTTTTAGATCCCAAACTTGATGCTAAGATACTGGAACTTTTTCTGGAAGAAAGTCGTATCATTGCTTCACTTAAACATCCAAATATCATTCCTGTTTTTGATGTTGGCCGGGTTGGAATCCATTTCTACCATGCCATGGAATATTTGGAAGGCGGTGATCTTGAAGCCAGATTGTCTGATGGTATTGATAAAAATACCGCCCTGGAAATTACTCTTGAGTTAGCTGATGCGCTTTATCTTGTCCATAGTAAGGGCATTATTCATGGTGATATAAAACCGGCCAACATTGTTTTTCGAAGTGATGATTGTCCCGTGCTTACAGATTTTGGTATATCTAAACGTACTAATATTTCTGATACAGGGAATTTGCAAACACAGGAAATTCTTGCCAGTCCCAGCTATGCCTGTCCTGAAATTATGCAGGGTCAGGAATTTAATCAAAAAGCAGATATTTATAGTTTGGGAGTGATGTTGTATGAGATGCTTGTTGGCACAAAACCCTATACCGGATCAACACATGCGGAACTTGTGGCTAATAGTATTCAGCAATCCATCCCACTATTACCTGACAGTATCAAGCCCTTACAGCCATTAATTGATCATATGCTGGCGAAAAATCAGGATGATCGTATAGGTGATACCCGGATGATTTCAACCTATATAAAAAAATATCTCAGAGATCATCCAGATACAACAAGAAAACAGCAAGAAAAAAAGTCTAATTTGAATAGCAAAAACAATGGTGACGTCGTGTTGGAATATGTACCAGACTCAGATTCTAATATGCAAATATCAATCAACCCATCTAAAACTCTATTACCTCTGCTTATTATACTTTTTTCTGTTATAGTTGCCCTGTCTGTCTGGTTCTTTGTAATTTAATCACCCGCCTAAATTTAAATCTTTATGAAGTCTATTGCCGGTTATAATGTCATAAAGCTTATTGCCAAGGGTGGCATGGCTGCCATATACCTGGCCGAGCAGAAATCCTTACAGCGTCAGGTTGTTCTTAAATTTTTAAATCCAAAATTAGATGATGCAGTTAAAAAAAGGTTTATTGAAGAAGGTCGTATAATTGCTTCACTTAAACACCCTAATATCATCACGGTATTTGATGTGGTTAGTGCTGGAAAACATAATTTCATTGCCATGGAATACCTGCCGGATGGCGATCTTGAAACGCATCTTCTGGCAAAAATTGACACTTTTAGTGCACTTGATATTATCAGTAAAATTTCTGATGCGCTGCATTTAATCCATAAACAAGGCATTATTCACGGTGACATTAAGCCTGGAAACATTTTATTTCGTGGTAGCGACTGCCCGCTGTTAACAGATTTTGGTATTTCACATAGAATTGAGCCAAAAAAAGAAGTTGATATGGGCTGTGAAGAGCTTTATGCCAGTCCAACTTATGCATCACCTGAGTTAATCCAGGGTAAGCCTTTTGATTATCGGACCGATATTTATAGTCTTGGGATTATGCTCTATGAAATGCTAACCGGTAAAAAACCTTATACCGGTGAAACAGAAATAGAAACAATTGCCAATAGCATTCAGGAACCCGTTCCAAAGTTACCTGAAGCCCTCAAGGAACTTCAGCCCTTACTGGAAAGTCTATTGGCAAAATCACCTGATGATCGCTTGTCTGATACAAAACTGGTGACACGATTCATTGTTCAATATCTTAAAGATCATCCCGATTTAGCCAGGCAATCTTCTGACTCCAAATTAATAGACACTGATGTTGTTGTTGAATATATAGCAAAAAAAAATAAAACTAAAAATACCAGCAGTTCAAAAAACATTTATATGAGCTCGTTAATTCTGGGTTTTATTCTACTGCTTACATTTTTATTAAATAAAGAAGCTATATGGCAACAGTACTTTGTAGAAAAAACAACTGCACCGCAAGCTATTACAAAGACTGTTGTTCAACCTCAGGCTTTTTCTCGTATTACAGATGCAGATGACTCCCGTTCAACAGATGCTGAAAATGAGTTGCTGGAACAGCAAAATATTCTAAACCAAAGAAATGATGAACTTGACCGCATCAAGAAGGAATTAGATGCTCAAAAATCCAAGGCTCGTAAAAAACAACTGGATAAAAAAACGGCTATTAATCGTTGGCTCAAAGAAGGACATGTCTCATTAAAGGAATATCATCTGACAACACCGCTTAATAATAATGCTTTATATTATTTTCAGAAGGTACTCGAATTAGACAGCAAAAACCCGAATGCCAAAAAAGGCATTAAGGATGTTGTCTACCGGTATGAATTACTGGCCAGAAGTGAACTGAATAAATATCATTACCAGAAAGCTCAGTCCTTCATCAGTTCGGGTCTTAGTATCGATTCAAAAAATGAGCGTCTGATTACATTACAAAAAGAAGCCAATCTACATAATGAACCTAAGAGAGTGATTAATAAGGTAAAAGATTTTTTCAAAAACTTATAAAAAAGGTGCTACTTTTACGTGAAAATCATCTTATAATGGTCTACTATTGCACTAATGGTTCTTTTTTGTGTTTATTTTTCAGGAGATAAAATGAGGCTGGTTTTAAGATTTGATGGTCAGGATGTTCAGGAGTTTGTACTGGATAAAAAAGATATTACTATCGGCAGAACAGCAGATAATGATATTGCTATAGACAATTTAGCAGTCAGTACTCAACATGCTACTATTCATAACATGTCTGTCGGTGTTGTTTTAGAAGACTTGAGAAGTACTAATGGTACATTTGTAAATGATAACAAAATTATTCGCCATACTCTTGAAGATGGTGATATTATCGGGGTAGGCAAACACCAGATTCTGTTTTTTAAAGAAGCAGGATATGTTACTACCGGTTCCGAAGAACAAAGTGAAGCTACTGTGATGATGTCGGCTGATTTCCAACAGCAGCTGCAGCAGGAACTTTCAAAAAATAAAACAGCGACACGAACAGTACATGCTGATAAGAAAAAAGGTTTTTTTGCAAGAATAAAAGAACTGTTGGGCTTTTAGTAATTTTTTGCATCAATAGCTCCTGGTATCAATAGAAGGGGCAGTCAAAAAAAAGGCCTGCGCCCTGATCTATAAATAGAGCAGGGCGCAGGCCTTTTTGCTTAAAGCTTATTATCTTCTATCTGATGCTTTCGTAATAGTCCATCAGGATCTGAGCAACTTCAGGGCGTGAGAATTCTTTTGGTGGAGCAATACCATTGCCCAGCATTTCACGAACCTTAGTGCCGGAAAGTAGCACAAAGTCTTCTTTAGTATGATCCGGTGCTTCACACATCATAACAACTTTATCTAATTTCTTAGAATAAGCTGTGTGGTCAGCTTTAAAGATTTCAATCTCTAATGCGCCTTCTGGTACATCATTATCAAAAATTGTCTGGGCATCAAATGCACCATAATGATCGCCAACACCTGCGTGATCACGACCAATAATGAAGTGAGTAGCACCCATATTCTGACGGAATACAGCATGTAAGACACCTTCACGTGGACCGGCGTATAACATATCAAAACCGTAGCCAGTCACCATGGCACTGTTTTTAGGGAAATACAGTTCAACCATCTTACGAATAGCCGCGTCACGTACAGGAGCAGGAATATCGCCTGGCTTTAATTTACCCAGCAGCATATGGATAACAAGACCATCACAATCTAAGCGATCCATTGCCATATGACATAGTTCTTCGTGTGCAAGGTGCATTGGGTTACGTGTTTGGAAAGCAACAATCTTGTTCCAGCCACGCTCTGCAATTTCATTACGTATCTCAACAGCAGTACGGAAAGTATCAGGGAATTCACTTTGGAAGTAAGAGAAATTAAGAACCTGGATAGGACCAGACAGACAGACTTTACCCTGTGCTACAAAAGCATCAACACCTGGATGAGCTTCTGCATCACTTGGTGCATAGACTTTTTCAGAAATTAAAGCGATTTCTTCATCAGTAAACTCTTCAACTGCTTCAACGTCCATTACCGCAACAACCGGATTGCCGTCAACATTAGGATCTTTCAGAGCAATGCGATCACCGGCTTTAATATTGCCGGCATCCTGCAGAAGGTTCAGAACAGGAGTAGGCCAGAAAAGACCGGAAGAGGTCTTCATATCAGTTGCAACTGATAAGGCATCGGCTTTATTCATATAACCCGTAAGAGGGTTAAAATAACCAGCACCTAACATAACCGCATTTGCAGCTGTTGCAGAGCTAACTACCACAGAAGCAAGACCTTCAGCTTCTTTTTGCAGAACTTCATTTTGTGCTGAATCATATACGAATAAAGGATTTAGTTCATCCGACCCATGAGGTTTGATCATGTAATTTCTCCAAATGTTGACATAATGCATTAGCTATCCAATGCGAACAAAAAATTTTAAACCGTGAAAGACTAGCTTGTTTTGTACTAAAATAACATTGATCTTTGTCAAAAATCTTTCAAATAAAGAGAAAACAAAAAGGTAATAAAAGAGTTTTTTCAAATAGTTATATAACAAAAAAATAAATTCACCGTTAATTTGTGCCATAAATTCTACCAGAAAAAGGTCTGAGTTTGGGGAAATAATAGGGGGCATTAGGGATAGTTAGAGAAGTGTTATAGTCTAAATATAGAGTCATTATTTGAAACTTCTCACAAAAATGCTTAAAAAAACCAATTTTATTGTTTTTTTTCTTGTATCCCGGTAAGAGTGATACCATATTGTAGACTAAATAAAATAATCTGGAGTCTCGTCTGAAATGACTGTTGCCGTTGAAACAAAAAGTAAAACTATTCCCCACAATAATACCCTTGAAACGCTTTTATCCGAAGCAGCCATATGTCATGAATCGTTTAAATGGATACGAAGTGAACATATTGATTCTCTCGATATTATTATTAATCAGTTTGAGCATAAAAAAACCGGGGCAGCACATTACCATATAGCATCAGATAATGATGAAAATGTTTTTCTAGTAGCATTGCGAACCATTCCAACTGACTCAACAGGTGTTGCACATATTCTTGAACACACCGCCTTATGCGGCAGTAAAAAATATCCCGTCAGAGATCCGTTTTTTATGATGATTCGGCGCTCTTTAAATACCTTCATGAATGCTTTTACCAGTAGTGACTGGACTGCTTATCCCTTTGCAAGTCAAAATAGAAAAGATTTCAATAATCTCCTGGATGTCTATCTCGATGCGGTTTTTTTCTCCCGCTTAGATGAACTTGACTTTGCTCAGGAAGGACACCGTCTTGAATTTGAAAAGGCTGATGATGCTGATTCTGAGCTTCAGTTTAAAGGCGTTGTGTTTAATGAAATGAAAGGTGCCATGTCATCAACGGTCAGTGCATTATGGCAAACAGTCAGTAAATACCTCTTTCCAACTTCTACATATCACTTTAACAGTGGCGGCGAACCCACTGATATTCCAGACTTAAGTTATGAACAATTAAAAGAGTTTTACCAAATTCATTATCATCCCAGTAATGCCGTCTTTATGACTTTTGGTGATATTCCGGCTCATATTCATCAGGAGAAATTTGAACATCAGGTTTTATCACAGTTTGATCGTCTGAATCAAACCATTCAGGTTAATAATGAAAAACGTTATTTTTCACAGATTAATATTGAAGAAAGTTACCCGATTGATGCAGAAGAAGATAAACACAATAAAACTCATCTGGTGATGGGCTGGCTCTTAGGTCAGAGTATCAATCTGGAAGAGCAGCTGGAAGCACAATTTTTATCCAGTTTATTATTAGAAAATTCAGCATCACCACTAATGCATGCCCTGGAAACAACTGAACTGGGTAATTCACCTTCACCCTTATGCGGTCTTGAAGATTCTAATAAAGAAATGAGTTTTCTTTGTGGGCTGGAAGGGTCTACACCTGAAAATGCACAGGCCTTTGAAGACCTGGTTTTAAAAGTTCTTAATGATGTTGCTGAAAACGGCATTAAAAAAGAGCAAATTGATGCAGTTCTGCACCAGTTAGAGCTAAGTCAGCGTGAGATTGGTGGTGATCACTATCCCTTTGGTCTGCAATTAATTTTATCCGGTTTATCGACTGCTGTTCATCGTGGTGATGTCATCACGCATATGAATCTTGACCGTGCGCTGCAGACTTTGCGTAACAAAATAGAGGATCCCGATTATGTAAAAAATCTGGTGACTTCACAATTGCTGAACAATCCTCATCGGGTCAGAATCACATTTAAACCCGATGAACAATTTGAACAGCGTCGTAATGACGCAGAAAAAGCGCAATTAGCTGCAATTAAGTCAGCGTTGAGCAATAAAGACAAGGAAAAGCTGATCACTCTTGCAGCAAAACTATCTGAAAGGCAAAATTTGCTGGAAACAGATATTGATGAAATTTTGCCTAAAGTAACAATCAATGATGTACCGAAAACAATAAAGATCCCCCAAAGCCATAAAAAAACCTATCTGCAATCAGATACTGAAAAAAATAATAGTGAAATAAAAATTTCACATTATAATCAGGGCACCAATGGCCTGGTGTATCAGCAGCTGATTCTTGATCTGCCTGACTTAACGGCAGAGGAACAACGGTATTTACCGATATTTAACTATTGTTTTGGTGAATTAGGCTGTGGAGAAAGTGATTATTTGCAGATGCAGATTCGTCAGTCACAAATATCCGGTGGTATTCATGCCAGTAGTAGTTTGCGTGGAAAAACGGATGATGAGCAGCAAGTCCAGGGCTATTATACTGTTTCAGGTAAATCGCTGTTGCGAAATCATAATGCTTTGACACAGTTATTGAAGCAGTCATTTGAAGACATGCGTTTTGATGAAACTGATCGGATTAAAGAACTTATTTCTCAACTAAGAACCCGTAAAGAAAATAGTATTACAGGCAGTGGACACTCCCTGGCGATGCAGGCCGCTTCAAGTGGTATGAGTCCGGTGGCTTATTTAAATCATAAAAATAACGGCCTGGCGAGTATTGCTTTTATTAAGGATTTAGATTCCGGCCTTTCACAGAAAGATCCACAAAACAACAGTGCAAACGACAATGTAAACAGCAATGCAAACAGCAGTGAAATTACAAAACTAACACAATTACTGAAAAATATTCATGAAAAACTGCGTCAGGCGCCTGCACAATTTCTTCTGGTTTGTGAGGAGGAGGCATACCAGTCTTGTTGTGATGATATACTGCAGTATTGGAGTACGGCTAAGCTTAAGAAAAATGATGATGAGAGCATACATTTAATAAACTTACCTCATATTAAAGAACACGTTAAACAAGCCTGGTTAACCAGTACTCAGGTCAATTTTTGTGCAAAGACTTACGCAACAGTTCCCTCAGGTCATCCTGATGCGGCAGCATTAACTGTGTTGGGCGGCTTCTTAAGAAATGGTTTTTTACATCGTTGTATTCGTGAGCAGGGTGGCGCCTATGGTGGTGGTGCCAGTCAGGATTCGGCCAATGCCTGTTTTAAGTTTTTTTCTTATCGTGATCCACGGTTGTCGGATACCTTTAGTGACTTTGACCGATCAGTTCAGTGGTTACTTGATACTTCACATGAATACCAGGCACTAGAAGAAGCTATTTTAGGTGTTATCAGCAGCCTGGACAAACCTGCGTCACCAGCCGGTGATGCAAAACTGGCTTTTCATAATAATTTATTTGGCCGTAATGCACAGCAAAGACAGAAATTCAGGCAGGAAATACTGGCTGTGACTATTGATGATCTTGTGCGTGTTACCCAATGTTATTTAACCGCCCAAAACAATAGCCAGGCGGTTGTGAGTAATCATGAACATGAAAAAGAGTGTTTAGAACTGGGTTTAGATATTTTTAACCTCGCCTAGATGAGTAGCAACACAAATGACACAAACATTTAAAGAAGCTTTTTATTTTTTTCGCATAAATCTTATAAAGTTATTAGCCTATACTTTTTCAATTGGTTTGATGATAGTTTTATTGGCGCAATTGTTAGTCCCCCTTTTTTTTGGCGGAATGTCTGCCGAAGAAATTGGTCCTGATACTATCAGACCCTTTGCTCAAATGATGAATCTTGTGATCCAGCCTTTTTATGCTGGCGGTCTCATTACGCTGCTCTTCAGCCTGGCAACTGAACAGGGAAGGGGGATTCTTGAGTGTTTATTAACCAGCCTCAAACGCTGGCCTTATATGCTTCTAGCCAATGTAATTACTACTTTTTTGATTTTTTGCGGTCTGATGTTATTTGTTTTACCTGGAATTTGGTTATTTAGCCGTTTATTCCTGGTGCCCTATCTGGTGATGTTAAATAAACAAACGCCTTTTGAGGCTATAGTGAATAGTTACCATTCGACCAAGAACTATAGCATGACAATACTCATTGATATCGTCATATTAATTGCTATTTTTTTTATTTTTTTGCTTTTCCTGAGTGTTTTACAACTGGCATATCCCATTTTTCTGCTTTTATTCCTATTGCTGTTCCAAACGATGGCCTACGTTATTTATTACCGACATTATGAGATTTTGCAGGGCAGAAAATTGCAAGCTGTAGAAGATGATGCATCAAAGTAACACTGAAGCGGAGAAGGGGGGAAGCTAATAGCTAGTGGACAAATTATATTTCTCATCTATATTTATAAAAGTATTGTATAAAAAAGGAAATAATTCTAAAGTCTATGTCCTCTATAGTGGATAATTCTATCTCTGATGATAGTTATTTCAAAAAAATCCAAAAGCAAATCCCTAATCTTATTGGTTCATATCAGCCAAATATTTTTCCTTTAGGTTATTTTGTTAAACGTGGTGAGTCTCGACTGCTTTTTGTTATGCCCCTGACTATGCTCTATGGTGGTGTAAAACATCCCGTTAAAAGTAAAAATATTTCCATGAATGGTTTACTGGTTTTTATGCCCAGAACCTTCATTCAGGAAGGAAAAACCGTCCGGATAACATTTGATAAATTTGTGCAAAGTCAAAACTCAGTCTTAGGGGGAGTAGACGAATTTACTGCTTATGAAAAAATTGAATATTTAATAAAAGATGTTAAACATGTTGGTGAAAAAACATATATCAGTTTAATTCAGATTAACCTGCCTTCAGCAACAAAGAATTTTTTAAAACGTTTTATTAATGGCAATCGTTTACGCTACAAGATTGATGCCTCTGATCGTATCTGCGCATCTAAAGCACAGTATTATGAAAATCTCTATTCAGTCAATATGCAGCATCTTCCTATGTTTATACACTGGACACATGATTCTGGCTTTTATATTGATACGCTAATAAAAACAGAACGCAACAAAGGTATTTTTGACTATATTAGTGGATTTAATGCCTTTTGCTTACCTCAGCGGATTGAAAAATTCGCTGAAATGGCACCTAATAATGAATCTGCTATTTTATTTACTTATTGGGAAAACAATGAATTTTATTCGGTTTTCGATTTTGAATTACAAAATAGTAATGAACTATCGCAAATTACCATCAAAGTTAAAACCTGTAAGGGGCGTGTCTATAAGGCTTTAACTAATCTTAATAAAAAGCCTGCGGCAGAAAAAATAACTGCATTATTAAGTAAAATTCAAAGAATTGATGCACAGGCATCAAAAATTCTGGATCAACGTGCATCT
>Ga0164313_10001770_pt1 | contig 19303 bp, 16 predicted proteins | sample GuaBasSedimGuay4_FD_113735 | JGI IMG/M metagenome (GOLD analysis project Ga0164313, IMG submission 113735) | Subseafloor sediment microbial communities from Guaymas Basin, Gulf of California, Mexico - Guay4, Core 4569-4, 0-3 cm | ecosystem: Environmental > Aquatic > Marine > Hydrothermal vents... | reverse complement strand
GGCCGGGCAAATTTACTCGAAATCAAGCGTGCGGCACTGGAGAATTGTGAGTCCCTGGGTATCCATGTGCACCCGGTGATGACGCTCACGCGCGATGTCAATGAGCATGAAGTCGGCGCCTTTATTCAACTAGCAGCCGATAATCCGGCGCTGAAAAATGTCGTCATCCAGCCCGCCATGTATTCTGGACGCTATCAGCAGCCGCGCCGTCAGAACCGCATTACCCTGGCCGATACGGTGCACTTGATTTGTGAACAGTTTGGCGTGTTTTCCGCCGAAGATTTTGGACCCATACCCTGCTCGGACCCCAACTGTTTCGGCATGGCCGTGGCCCTGAGAACACGCAAAGGCCTGTTGCCGGTCTCCCGTTACTTCCCACGCCATGAGAACTGGGGCGATGATGATGCAGCGCAGCTGATCGACCAGTTCAGCGATACGATTAATGGCCCCGATGCCATTAGCGAAGCCATCCGTTGGATCACGTCGGATGAACGAATCGGTGAACTGCTGCAAGCCCTTGACGACGATGAAGTGGATGGCTTGCTGGACGCACTGGCTGAAGCCCAGTCCGGCGGCGAGGGTTTCTGGGACCGCTTGCTTACCATCAGCATCAAACCCTTCATGGACGCCTGGACCTATGATCAGGATCGTATCGATCAATGTTGCGTGCATATCCTGGACCATGCGGGCAATCCGGTATCTTTTTGCGAATTCAACGCGATTAACCGGCCCGGCCTGGCGGCACAATCGGGACCTGCGGTGAGATTGACGGGCTGATGAGACTGGCCACGATTCGCGGCTCGCTGGCTGCCGGCCTGCTGGCTTTTTGCTCGGCGTCAATTGCGGAGAATCCAACACAGGCGGGTGAAGTTTTGTATTCCAATGAAGTATTCGTGAGTTTGCTTGAGAAGTACATTGTCTCCGCAGGCGACGGTGTTGATTACGCTGCCTGGAAGGCGTCGCCGGAAGACATGGCCGCGCTTGATCGTCAGGTTGCCCTGCTGGCCAGGGTCAGTCCAGTCAGCCATCCTGAGCAGTTTCCGGGCCGCAGTGAGCAGCGCAGCTACTGGATCAATACATACAACACCCTGGTAGTTCAGGCCGTTCTGGAGCTATGGCCAATGGAAAGTGTGCAGGATGTGAAAATTTCCTTCAGTTCACGGCTGGTACCCGGCAAGGGGTTTTTCTACGACCGCAAGGTGGTAGTGGGCGGTGAGGAGACCAATCTCTATAAACTCGAGAAAAACATCCTGAGCCAGCAAAAAGACCCCAGGCTGCATTTCGCATTCAATTGCGCCAGCAATTCCTGCCCGGTGCTGCGCCCCTGGGAATGGACAGAGGAACAACTCGATACGGCGGCGCATGACTTTATTAACGACAGTGACAATGTGCAGGTTCAGGACGATCGGGTTTACCTGTCCAGAATTTTCAAGTGGTACAAGAAGGATTTCCCCGCGAACCTGCTTCAATACCTGCAGGGCTATGCCGGGCCAACACTTGCGATAGAACTGCAAACGGCTATTGAGCGCGGCTACCGGCTGAGCTATCGCAGTTATGACTGGTCTTTGAATGATGGAGGCTGAAGCCACATGCTGCTCGGCCTTCTATGAACAGGACTGGGTGCGCGAACTCGCAAATGATAATTTCCACCCCGGTGGCGAAGATCTGACACGCAGAACTGTTGCCGTGATGGGCTTGCCACAAGCCGCCCTGGTGGCGGATCTGGGATGCGGTACCGGAACCACGGCCCTGATGCTGGCCAGGGAAACCGGGCTCAGGATCAGTGGTGTCGATATCAGCGCCAGCAATATAGAGCGGGCGGTGCAACGGGCGGGCACACAATACGCAACCCTGGATTTTCACCAGGCCGATACCTGTCAATTACCGTTCGCCGACCAGCAACTGGATGGGGCTTTAGCCGAATGCAGTCTCAGCCTGGTTCGCGACCAGGCCGTGGCGCTGGACGAAATTCGCCGCGTATTGAAGCCCGATGGAAAATTGGCGGTCACGGACATGGCCGTAACAGGCCGGTTGCCGGAAGATATCGCCCAGGTAATAGCGCCATGGACCTGCCTGGGCGAGGCCAGGGACCAGGAGTCATGGATCGATCTTTTTACCGCGGCCGGTTTCCGCGAACAGTATTTTTCTGATGAAAGCGCCGGCCTGGCCGAGTTGATCAGCCGGTTGAAACGTCAATTGCTCTTACTGGGGACCGGGTCGCTGCTGGCTGCAGACACTGTGCCAGCTATTGACCTGGGTACCACGAAGCACTGGCTGGACCGTTTCCAGGCCGAGGTCGACAAGGGCACGATCCGTTATCTGCGTTTTAACCTGCAGAAGGTCAAGATCCGGGACGGACACTAATCCAAATGCCGCAGTAATTTGTCTGTTTCAGCGCAAGATTCTTCAATACTCGCAATCAATGGTTCCAGCCTGCCTTCGTCCCAGGCAGCACCTATGCTCTCCGTCAACTGTGTCCGCATATTCAGTGGAATCACAATGAGAGGTAATTCGGCCGATTCAGATTCCCAGTTCAGGATGAATCGTGACAGTCGGCCGTTGCCATCGGCAAAGCCGTGAATCATGTTGACAGCGACATACATGAACACTGCTTTTGCCAATCCAACAGACAACGTTGGCCGGATCTCAGCCAGTAATACGCGAAACGTGCCGGCCACGTTTTCTGGCGGTGTCAGGGACCGGTGGCCAATCGCATTGGTGATCGCTTTGTACTGACCGGGCAGTTTTTCAGGTGTGTCACTTAATAAACACGCATGCCAATACCGCAACCACGCCTCACCGTCCGTGCCTTGCAACAGGTCCGCACTGAAGGCTGCGCGGTCACGGATGATACGCCAGGCATTCTGGATATCGCGGCTCTTCGGAAACTCATCTGTGCTTGCCGATGGCTTTGTCAGGCACTTGTACATCCTGGCCATCTCATCTGCATTTCTTTCGTATTTGCATTGCACACAGGCTTCGATGAAGGACAGATGGCTCGTGTCAGCCGTGTAGCTGAATTGTTGTGGGTCGAACTCATAATCACGGCACAGAGCAGCCAGTGACCAGAGTTTGTCTACGCTGGGTTGATCGGGATGGAGTAGTTTTTCAGGTGTGCTCTCAAGGGCCGACTGCAATTGGCTGACATTTCCGGATTGCACGCTTTGGCGCACTATCGGCTGCAGTCGTTTGTGTTCAGAAAGAACATCGAGGATCGTTTCCGCTGATCGCCTGGCGGCCGGATCGATAGCCGGGCCCTTTAGTACTTCGCTGATTATCGCGACCGCTTCATCGCTTTTTGACTGGCTTGCGCACAGCAGGCCGGCATTGAGCCTGGCCTCGACAAAGCCCGGCTTCAGCCGCAGGGCCGTTTCGAAGTACTCTGCAGCAGACTCAAATTTTTCGAGACCGGCCAGGCAACAGCCAATATTGTTCAGCAGCAGCGGATCATCCGGGCGTGCTTCTTCGACCTCTTGATAATGAGTCAGCGCTCTGCGCCAAAGTCCGGATTGCCGGTGTGCATCACCCTGGTCGAGGTGCAGGTGAGTCAACAGCGCATGAGCCCGGCTGTTTTGCGGAAACCTGGCAATGATCTTCTTGTAACGCGCTATTGCACCAGCCGGATCGCTGGAAGCCAGCATGCTGGCAAGGGCCAGTTGTGGTGCAGTGAGCTGAGGGTTTTGCTGTGCGGTTTGCTCCAGCCATTGAATCGCCGCGGTGCTCCCCCGAATGCGTTGTTGAACCGTCGCTGCCAATAACCATACCTGGTCATTTTCCGGCAGTGATTTGATGGATTGCTCGATAACATGGAAGAGCTCTTCACCCGGCGGCCCTGGCGAGAGCATTTGAGCCAGGGTGAACCAGGCGGGGCCGTCGTTTGGCTCATTCCTGAGGTGTTTACGCAACAATTCAATTTGTGTATTAACCGATTCTGGAGGCTGTTGTTTATTCACGGGCACATGCTAACTGATACAAGCACTCTCCATAAACATCCGGCTCGTTCAGGCATCGAGCGGTAGGTATTTTGGTCCGACTGGGTCTGACCAATTGGGACGTTGTTCGTGCAGATTTTCTCCATTACACACCTTCTCATACAGGTTGAGGTAATTTCTTGCCATGATGGTTGAAGAAAACCGGTCACACACGTATTCATGGCAGCGCCGCCGATCAAATTGCTCCAATTCTTTCACTTGCTCGATTAATTCGTTGCGGCTGTTCGACAGGAACCCGACATCGCCGGTAATGATCTCGGGTAGAGAGCCGAAGGGAGTTCCAAATACGGGATTGCCAAAATAAAGGCTTTCGATCAGCGCCAGGCCAAACGGCTCATGCCATTTAACGGGGAACAGCAGGGCCAGGCCACGGTTCAAAACGTGTTGCTTGGTTTGATGATCCACCATCCCGAGGAACTTTGCGTTGGGATCGAGCGTCAGGCGAAAACCCATTGAAAGATTTAGGCGATGCCCCCCTGCGACGGCTAGCGGAAGCCTGGCTTTTCGAGCGATATGAATTGCATCACGAACATTTTTCACCTTCCAGCCAGCCTTGGCCAGGAACACCAGGTGCTCGCGCGGAATGTTCCAGTCCACCGGCCCGTATTCCTGCAGGTCCAGGCCATGGTGAATGAACACGCTGCCCCCGTGACGCCGGGCCTGGTCGGCAGAAATGAAAACCGTGTTTTCATTCATTGATCCACTCTTGCGGATGTTGCCGTGAAAAGTCCGGATGGTTGGCGTTCTTTCTGCAGGCTGAGTGTGGTCATGAAGATGAATGATGTCCACATCATCTGGAACCTGAGCATCCAGGCTCTGCAGAGGGTCACGCCGAAGGACGGTGGCGAAGCCGCAGGAGGATCCCGGTGGCGCCAGCAGCGTTACCCGGTGCCCAAGTTCAGCCAGTTTTTTGGATAACCACCAGACAACCCGCTCCGTGCCGCCATATTTCACGGCCGGAACAACTCTGTCGATCACCTGCACGATATGCATTGAATTTCGTTCCCTGGCAATCAAATCATAATAGGGTATATTGACCGCATGAAACAGATAACGCTCTCAGTACCAGACATCTCCTGCGGTCATTGCAAGTCTTCCATCGAAGGCGCCGTTGCATCGCTGGACGGGGTGGCCAGGGCCGAGGTGTCGGTCAACGACCGTACCGTAGAGGTTGAGTATGATCCGGCACTGCTTGACCTTGCGGTGATCATCACCGCCATCGATGACCAGGGCTTCGAAGTAGACGGCCAGTAGTGCTCTGCCAAGCCAGGGCGCGATGTAATGGGTGACACGCAGATCAGGTTCGATGTTGAGGGCATGACGTGTGCTTCGTGTGCCATACGTATCGAGCGTGTGCTGGGTAAACAGGACGGTGTCGAGTCCGCCGTGGTCAACTTCGCCGGACAGGAAGCACGTGCAACCGTTTCAAGCGACGCAGACATTGAGGCACTACGCGCAGCGGTAGCCAAAATCGGGTATGAGATCAGCGAGATTGATCCGCTGGATGATCGCCGTTCCATCACCGAGCGGTACAGCGCGGAAGCAAAAGCTCAGCTGCGCAACGTGATCGGCTCGGCCGCCTTGTCCGTGCCGTTGATGGCCTTTGCGATGCTTGGCCCGGACACAACCTGGAACCGCATACTCCAATTCCTGCTCGCGACCATCGTCGTATTCGTGTTCGGTTCACAGTTCCACAAGGCGGCGTGGAAGCAGGTCACCTCACTTTCTCCTGCAATGGATACCCTGATCTCGGTAGGTACGCTTTCAGCATGGCTGTATTCGAGTGTTGCCATGTTTACTGGAGGTCACCTGTTCTTTGAAACTTCCGGCATGATCATCACTTTGATCCTGGTCGGGAGATACTTCGAGGCACGCGCCAAGGGCCAGGCGTCAAATGCGATAGCCAGGCTTGCCGAACTCGGAGCAAAACAGGCCCGGGTTGTGCGCGGCGGTGAAGAGATCCTGGTCGAGCCAATTGACCTGGTGCCAGGTGACACCATCGTGGTGCTCCCCGGCGAGAGGATTCCCGCTGACGGTGTGGTTACAGCAGGCCGTTCCGGTATCGATGAGTCGATGCTCACAGGTGAGAGCGTTGCAGTGACCAGGGGACCGGGCGCAGAGGTTTTTGCTGCAACGGTGAATCAACATGGCCGGCTCGAAATCGAGGTGAAGGAGGTCGGTCCCAATACCGCCCTGAGCCAGATCATGAAGCTGGTCGCTGACGCGCAAGCCACCAGGGCGCCGGTGCAACGGCTTGCCGACCGGATCTCGGGCGTCTTCGTGCCGGTTGTTATTGTGATCGCACTGGCTGTCGCGGTGACCTGGCTGCTGGTTTCAGGAGACGTCGCCACGGCGGTGCGCAACAGCGTCGCCGTACTCATCATTGCCTGCCCCTGTGCGCTGGGCCTGGCAACGCCGACAGCGATCATGGTGGGCTCGGGCCGGGGCGCTGAAATGGGCGTACTGTTCAAGAATGCTGAAGTGTTCGAGCGGGCGAAGGGAGTGGATACGGTTGTCTTCGACAAGACCGGTACTTTGACGCGGGGTGCGATGACATTGGTTGATGTGATGACCGAAGGAGATCGTGCACAGTTCCTGAGAATGGCTGGAACACTAGAGTCCGGTTCCGAGCACCCGATCGGCAAGGCAGTTGTGCTGGGTGCGGAAGAAGCAGATGTCGAACTCGGCGTGGTGGAGGATTTTGAATCCATTCAGGGCAAGGGCGCTTGCGGCAGCGTGGACGGAACCCGCGTTGTCGTGGGGAAGCCCGTGTTGTTCACAGAATCTGGTTTTGCCGGGGTTGACCACTGGATGGAGCCATTTAACGAGGTATCCAGTAAGGGAAATACGACATTCCTGGTTGGCTGGGACGATCAGGTACAAGGTGTTCTGAGTGTGGCCGACACGGTGCGCCCGACTTCCGCACAAGCCATCAGGGACCTCACCGGCCTGGGCATCAGGACGGTGATGCTCACCGGAGACTCACGCCAAACGGCAGATGCGATCGCCGCAACAATCGGCATCGGCCAGGTTGTCGCCGAGGTGCTGCCTGGAGAGAAGTCCGCGGCTGTCTCTGAGATGCAAGCCAAGGGCCAGGTCGTGGCCTTCGTCGGCGATGGTATCAACGACGCGCCGGCCCTCACCGTTGCCGATCTCGGCATGGCCGTGGGGTCGGGTACGGACGTGGCGATGGAAGCCGGTGACATCGTGCTGATGTCCGGCGACCCGGTGACCTGCGTAACGGCGATCAGGCTTGCTCGCAAAACCTTTATCACCATCCGCCAGAACCTGTTCTGGGCTTTTGCTTACAATGCGGCAGCGATTCCGCTTGCCGCCCTCGGCTTCCTCAACCCGATGGTTGCTGCAGCGGCGATGGCATTCTCTTCCGTATCGGTAGTGAGCAACTCGGTACGCCTGCGGAAGTTTGCCTGAAGACGATAGAAAAGAGCGAATAACTCCTCTATAATTCCTCGATTATCCGGGTAGTTTACTCAGAGAGGGCAACAATAGAGTATGAAACACAAAATGAATAGATTTGGCACCACGACACTGGTTTGCATCATGCTGTTTGCATCAGGTATCGCAAACGCCAAAGAAACATTTGATGGCTCATCAAATTTCGTCTGCGCAGCCATCAGTGTAATTGGGTGCCTGGACGTGGCGACTTGTAAGAAGGGAGAGGCCAGGACATTTGACCTGCCTGAATTTATGACGATAGATTTTAAAAAGAAAATCGTTCACGCCTCTTACGATGATGGAACCACCGAAGTGGAATCACCAATCAAAACCCTTGAAAAAAACAATACCCAACTGATTCTTCAGGGTGTTGAGGACGGTCACGGCTGGAGCATGGCCATACACCGGGAAAATGGCAGGATGAGTTTGGCGGTTGTGGGCGAAGAACTGAGTTATACGATGTTTGGCGCTTGTACAGCACTCTAGAGGAATATGAACATGTCAGATTATAGAAAAAGCACCATGAGTGTGATGCTGTGTACGTTTGTTGTCAGCGTCATCACAATCACCGCCAGCATTCCAGTACAGGCCGGTGGCGCCGGCGCCTTCCTCGGCGGCATCGCTGTTGCCAGGATAGGACAGAACATGCGCGACCGGACTGACTACGAACAAGACCAGGCCTACTACGCGCAACAACAGGCTTATTCTGCACAGGCCCAGGCTGCTGCTCCGACAGCGTCATCAGCTGAAGAGCAAATCAATAAATTGAATAAGCTGCTCGCGGGTGGCTATATCACGAAAGATGAATACAATACTCAAAAACAGAAGGTTTTAGATAACCTGTAAGAACTCCCCGGGTCATGAGTAGTTATAACCTGTCGCACCTGAAGCAGTTGGAGGCTGAAAGCATCCACATCATCAGGGAAGTTGCGGCCGAATTCGACAACCCCGTAATGCTCTATTCGATCGGCAAGGATTCGTCGGTCATGCTGCATTTGGCCCACAAGGCTTTTGCACCCGGGAAAATTCCCTTCCCACTGTTACACGTGGATACGCAGTGGAAATTCCAGGAGATGTACCGGTTCCGGCAGCTGACGGCTGAGAAGTACGGCGTCGAGATCAAGGTGTGGATCAATCCGGAGGGCAAGGACCAGGTCAGCCCGTTCTCGCACGGGTCGGAAAAACACACGCAGATCATGAAGACCGACAGCCTCAAGCAGGCGCTTGATCACTACGGCTTCGATGCCGCATTTGGCGGGGCCCGCCGCGACGAGGAAAAAAGCCGCGCCAAGGAACGTGTCTACAGTTTTCGTAACAAATTTCACCAGTGGGATCCAAAAAATCAGCGCCCCGAGCTTTGGAACCTCTACAACGCAAAAATCAACAAGGGCGAGTCGATCCGGGTCTTCCCGCTGTCCAATTGGACAGAACTCGATATCTGGCTATACCTACTGCAGGAAGACATTCCGATTGTGCCGCTTTATTTTGCGGCTGAGCGCCCGGTCGTTGAGCGTGATGGTGTATTGATCATGGTGGATGACGACCGGATGCCACTGAAACAGGGTGAAAGCCCCATGATTAAAAAAGTCCGCTTCCGCACGCTTGGATGCTATCCGCTCAGTGGGGCGATCGAATCCAACGCCGAAACACTCGAGGAGATCGTTCAGGAGATGTTGCTGACCACGACATCAGAGCGCCAGGGCCGCGTGATCGACACGGACAACGCCTCGATGGAAGACAAGAAAAAGGACGGATATTTCTGATGGGCGGCCCTATCTATGAAATCCAGGAGGAGAGCCTGATCCGATCGGACATCAGCGAGTACCTGAAACAACATGAAAGAAAGGACTTGTTGCGTCTGCTGACCTGCGGGTCGGTGGATGACGGCAAGTCCACCCTGATTGGCCGTTTGCTTTATGACAGCCACATGATCTATGAAGACCAACTGGAAAATGTGGCGAAAGATTCAAAGGTCTGGGGCACTACCGACGAGGGTTTTGATCCGGCGCTGCTGACCGACGGACTCAGGGCTGAACGCGAGCAGGGCATTACCATTGATGTAGCCTATCGCTATTTCTCCACCGACAAGCGCAAATTCATCATTGCCGATTGCCCCGGCCATGAGCAGTACACTCGCAATATGGCCACCGGCGCCTCTAACTGCAACCTTGCGGTCATCCTGATTGATGCGCGCTATGGCGTGATTTCCCAAACCAAACGGCACAGTTTTATCTGCTCATTACTGGGCATCAGGCACGTTGTCGTTGCGGTTAATAAGATGGATCTGGTCGACTGGTCAGAGGAAAAATATGAGCAGATCATGCGCGACTTCAATATCTTTGTCGCCCGCCTGAATTTTTCCGATATTCACTTTATCCCGATGTCTGCGCTCAAGGGTGACAACGTGGTGGAGCACAGTAAAAACCTTTCCTGGTACGACGGACCGACGTTCCTGCACCATCTTGAAAATCTGAACATCTCAACCGACCGTAACCTGATCGACATGCGATTGCCGATTCAATATGTACTGCGCTCGAGACCTGATTTCCGCGGCTTCAGCGGAACGCTGGCTTCCGGCGTGCTGCGCGTGGGCGATGCAGTAGCCAGTCTGCCGTCCCGACGGCAATCGAAAATCAGGACAATCTACGGGCCGGATGGTGGGCTGCAGGAAGCATTTTCACCGATGGCCATTACCGTTACGCTCGAAGACGAGATCGATGTTTCGCGCGGCGACATGCTGGTGCCGGTCAACAACATGCCACACATTGGCAATGAATTTGAAGCGATGGTGGTCTGGATGCACGAGGATGCTGCCCGGCCAGGACAGAACTACCTGGTCAAGCACAGTTGCAGCATGATACCGGGCGTATTGTCCGATATCCGCTATAAAATCGATGTCAACACCATGAAGAGTGTCAAGGGAGTGGATGGGTCCATCGTTTCTCTGGAGCTCAATGAGATCGGCCGTTGCCATATCACCTTGCACCGCGCGATCGGCTTCGACCCTTATGACCGGAATCGTGCAACCGGGTCATTCATCATTATTGATCGTCTGTCCAACGTCACGATCGGCGCCGGAATGATCGTGGATCGCATCGTTTCCAGGTCAGGCCACGGGCGTGCACCGGTTAGCCAGAACATTTTCAGAACCAGCAGCCTGATCAATGCAGAGGATCGTAAAAGCCTGCTCGGTCAGAGAGGCGCCACCGTATGGCTCACCGGTTTGAGTGCGTCAGGCAAGTCAACCATCGCGGTGCAGCTTGAACAGCAACTGATCAGGCAGGGCCGCCTCTGTTACATCCTGGACGGGGATAATGTGCGCCACGGCCTCAACCGCGACCTGGGTTTTTCGATGGAGGACCGTAAGGAAAACATTCGCCGTATTGCCGAAGTGGCTGCCTTGATGAACGAAGCCGGCGTCATCGTAATCTCATCGTTCATTTCACCCTACCGTCTGGACCGGCAGTCAGCCCGTGATGTGATCGGCGAAGACTCCTTCATCGAGGCATTCGTGCAAGCATCGCTCGAGGTGTGTGAACAACGTGATCCAAAAGGCCTCTACGTAAAGGCCCGCTCCGGAGAAATTCAGCAATTCACCGGCATCAGTGATCCGTACGAGGAGCCAGAGAATGCAGAGATCACTCTACAGACCGAAGAATTGTCGCCGGATGAAGCCGCAAGAATAATCATCGACGATCTGCAAGCCCGGGGAGTCATCCATTAAAGGGGTCAGAGTCCTTTAATTTCTGCTGCTTATTCGGCCACGTCATTCAACCTGGAGCAGTGCCTGAATGATGTCAAAAACAATCAATATAGATATCGTATCCGACTTTGCATGCCCCTGGTGCCTGATTGGCAAACGTCGATTGGAAAGGGTCATTGAGCAACGACCGGATCTGGAAATTGCAGTGAATTGGCAACCTTTCCAACTCAACCCGGAGATGCCGCGAGAGGGCCGTAACCGGCGAGGTTACTATCGAGACAAGTTTGGCGATGAGAAGCTCAGAGATCTTCGTCAGTATCTGAGCAATGCAGGAGCAAAGGAGGGTGTCGTTTTCTGCGATGAGCCCGATGCGATGGCGCCCAATACTCTCTCTGCCCATGTGCTGATGTTTTGGGCCGCCGGGAACGAAGCCATCGACAGCAATGCGCTCGCAGAAAAGTTATTTTATGCGCACCATGTTGCTTGCGAAAACATCGGGGATCATAACGTGCTGGCACGAATTGCCGGAGAAGTGGGAATGGACAGGCCCAGCGTGATGTCAAAGCTCCTTGCGGGCGAAGATGAAGACATTGTAAAGGAGCAAATCCGCCAATCCGCAGACCGCGGTGTATCCGCTGTGCCATTTTTCATTCTTAACGGGCAATACGGCATTTCAGGGGCTCAATCCACAGAAACGCTGATTTCAGCTTTTGATCAAATTTAAAAAAGGGCTCTGACCCCATTTATTCCGGAAGCGGGGCTTCATCGATAACCTGCCTGGAGGAACCACGGTCAAAATGCACATCGAGTTGCGGGAAGGCAATGACGATCCCGGCTTCAGCGAAGGCGTCATAAACCTTTTGGTGCAGATCACTGAGCAAATAAGCGCGTTTTTGCGGATCATTGAAAAAATACCGCGCATGCAGGTTCAGGGAACTATTGCCAAACTCGCGGAAAATAACATCAGGTTTGGGTCTGTCGAGTATCATCTCATGACTGACCAGGATATCTTCCAGGATGGCTTTGGCCTTGCGCACGTCACTGCCATAGGCAATGCCGACCTCCAGAATCATGCGGATGCTGGTGTCACTCAGGGTCCAGTTCAATAAGCGGCCGGTTACAAACTCCTTGTTGGGAACCAGGAGTTCTTTGCCATCAAAATCACGGATCGTGGTGGCCCGGATCCTGATCCGGATTACCTCACCGGAACTCTCACCCACTGTTATCAGATCACCGACGCGGATGGGTCTTTCGGACAGAATGATCAGGCCACTGATGAAGTTGGCAATGATCTCCTGCATGCCAAAACCAATACCCACGCTGAGCGCGGCGACCAGCCACTGCAGGCGGTCCCACCTGAGCCCCAGGGTGGAAAGCATGACAATGGTACCCACAGCAATGATCAGGTAACCAAGTAGTTTGACGACGGCATAGCGTGTTCCTAGAGTAGAGCCCTTTTGACTTCTTAACAACAGCGCCACGAGACTGGGTACATGACGTGCCGCAAAGAACGTAACGACACCGATGAACAAGGCCAATGCCAGTGATGCAAGCGTGATGCTGGTCAGAATTGCTTCACCTTTTGAAGTGTCGCTAATCGTCCATAACGTAATTCGTTGCAAGGCTTCCAGGGCCCGGAACAGGGGCGCCCACAGGTAAGCCAGGCCAGCCACTCCCAGGGTTAAAGTACCTGCTTTCAATAACTGCGATACTGATTCACTCAGCGGTACCAGGTCGGACTCGATTTCTGCGGTTCGCTCTTCGTTTTCATCGAGCGCCTGCCTTGCAGCAAGTAATTCACGGAAGCGCAACCTGCGACGCACAATCAGTAACCAGCGCTGCATAAAGTAGTAAAAAAAGATCAGGCCAATACCCAATGCCAGGGAACTCACCAATGCATCGTGCAGGATTTTGATTGAGTAAAGGAATCCAAAGTAGGCGCCTGCAATAAAGTAGATAGTGATCGAAATCGCGAGCACAGCACCCACCATCCGTAAGCGCCTGTATCCGCCACTTTCGAGGCTCTTTGGCCACAAGGTTCTGGGCAACAGGATGCCAATGATTAGCACTTCGATACAAAAGAAGCTGCGGCCAAATACAGCATTGATCGAGTCGGTTTCTACCGTGAAAGAAAATGCTGTGATCAGTGCCAGGGGCAACCACCATATCAAAAGCAAGGTTGTTAAACGGTAAATTTCCATGCAGGTTGACTGCGCCCAGCCAAAATGCACTTGAGCCATTCCGTCTTCTTCACAAGCTGCGCGTAGCAGCAGGATCAGGAATAGAGTCTCGGCCAAATGGATAAGGCTTACTGAGAAATAGGGAGCAGCCACGCCGCTGGATTGTGCTATGGCACCGGCCAGGATGATAATCAGTAAGGGCACCGCGATGCTTCGAACCAGAGTTATCAGGAGAGCCCTGGAGGTATAGCGAATTGAATCATCGCGAGCGCGGCCAACTTTTGTGTTCAGGTATTGTAAGTACTGGCGCATTTTTCCACGAAGCACTATGGAAATCAGGATAAGAACCAGCAGCAAGGTTTTGGTCCACGTGAATCGATTCAGACGTAAATCAGTCAGGCTGTTGACGAAGTCACCAAATTCTTTCCTGATGATTTCCGGGGAGGGCAATAAGAGTGGGGGGTGGCTTGGCACCCACAGAATACGGCTGCTCAAATAACTTTGATATACGTCAAATTGCGCACCCAACTTGTGGTGCGTGCGGTCAATACTGCCTTGCAGGTTAATTATTTCCGTCTCAAGGGTGATCAGATCGGTCAAAAGCTCCCGTTGTGTGCGAACCCGGTCTTTGGCTGCCTCAAGCGTCGCTTTATCCATTTCCGGCTGCAGGCTGATATCTGTTGTGGTAGTTGACAGTGCCGCCTGCTGTTCTTCATATTCAGCCCGCCGAATTACATGCTCCCCAATATCATCCACGGTAGCGGCAATTGCCACATGCAGGCGAAAATTATCCGCCTGGTGCCAGTGAGCCATCAGCACGTGACCAAGTGAAGCACTGGACTGTGCCAGGGCAACTATCTGTTGGACTGCGTCATATTGCTCCACCAATGAAAGACGTATTTGCTCGACTTGTGCATCTTCTTCCTTCAAGGCGGTCAGCAAGGCGTTCAGGTCTGTACGTTGTGTGCGAAGCTGCGTATTTGCTTCAACAAGCTGTTGCACAAACTCGTAGCCAGGCGCATTTTCATCCAGGCTGACGCTGGATTCTGCTTCGAGTTTTTCGGCCCGGACTGAAAGTTCCGTCTCCAGGGTTTGGACTGCAAATTGCAAGCCGTCGATCTTCAGTGCGAACTCAGCACTCTCTGCTTTTCGCCTGCTATACCGTAAGGGTTAGCTGTTCAACCGTGCTTCCAGGGATCTTCGCTCTGCGGTCAGGACCGCTCGTTCAGCCACAGCAGACCACTGTGAAGCCTCGAACTGGGATGGTTGGATATCAGGCTCGATGGTGATGATGGAGGTCGGTAATTCCTGGAGCCGCTTATCGATCGTTTCAAATCGTGCTTGAATGTCCGGCGCGCTGCCCTGCTCTGCGGCTACTCGTCTGTCCAGGGTGTCTTTAGCCGTGCTTGTATCACGCAGCTTCAATCTGAATTCAGTCAGCTTGTCTTCGATTTTTGATTTGCCCAGTTTAGAAACCGTAGCAGGATCAATACCCGGCGCACCGTAGTCATTGGCTTCAATGCGTGCACGAATTTCAGATTCCTGCATGGGGGAGGTATTCAAGGACTCCAAATAGGTCTTTTCACTTGCAGCATGGACATCAGTCTCTCCAAGCCAGTCGAGTACCTGCTGATAGCTCTCAAGAGCAGTTTCGCTCCCTTCCTGGCTGCCGGCGTCACGCAGTGCCTGAATTCTTGCGGTTACCAATTGCTGGTTCAGTTGATTGGGTACTGGCGTTTCCTGCGCTGAGGCAAAATTCAGGCCATTGATCAACCAGGCAAGTAAGAATAAATATCGAAAGGTACTCAAAACCACACTCCACATGGGCAACAGCATCAGTTTTCCTTGCAGATTTTATTTCAATTGCGACCAGAACGCATTGATTAATGGGCTGGCCAGTTTTTTCTCAAGGGTAAACAGGCCGACTTCATAGGCTTTCAGTCCTGGTTCCACGCTGAGCACCTGGACGGTTTCTGCAAGCGGGCTGTTGTCCAGCACGATTTGCGGGACCACACCCACGCCAAAGCCAAGACTCACCATGCTGACTATTGCCTCGTTACCAGCCACCTGCGCATAGATGTTCGCCTGCACGCCAAGTGTCCGGAACCATTCGTCGACCCTTCTTCGCGCCAGGCCACGCTCCGGCAGGATCATCGGGCAATCCGCCCAGCTTTCTTTTCCAGGCTGTTGCAGCATCTCTTCACGGCTTTTTGCCGCGATAAATACCAGCGGTGAAACGGCGATGGGTTTGAAAGCCAATCCTGCCTGCAGGTTCTTGGGCCTTGCCCCGATTGCAATGTCCTCATCGCCGGACAGTACCCGCGCGATGGCGTCTTCCGGGTCACCCGTGTGCAGTTTGATTTCTATGCGCGGGTGATCGCGCCGGAACCGGGCCAGGATCTCAAACAGAAAACTGTAACTGGCGGTGACTGAGCAATACATGCTGACTTCGCCATGGAGTTCGCCTGATTCCTCCATCAGCGTATTGCGAATCGCATCCCATTCACCCAGGGAGTCCCGTGCATAGTTGAGAAACAATCCACCTGCATGAGTTAACGAAACGCTGCGGTTATTGCGTGCAAACAGGGCCACACCCACCTCGTTTTCAAGTCGTTGGATGCTGCGGCTCAGGGCTGAGGGGCTCACGTGGCTGGCCTCGCTGGCCCGGCCAAAATGCAGGCTATTAGCGAGATTGACGAACTGTTTTAGTGAGCGTGCGTCCATTCCATTCATTATTGCATATAACGCATTATAAAGATGCGTACATCTCAATTTACGCAACATAGTACAGGCAGTATATTGTGCTTACTTCAACACATCATTCAGGCGAATCAAATGCAGGTTTATTACGATAAAGATTGTGATCTTGAGATCATCAGGGGCAAGAAAGTGGCCATCATCGGTTACGGTTCACAGGGCCATGCGCACGCATGCAACCTGCAGGAATCCAGCGTGGATGTCACCGTTGGCCTGCGCCCCGGCTCGTCCTCGCGGGCCAAGGCTGAGTCACATGGATTGAAAGTTGCTGATGTCCCAGCAGCGGTAGCCGGAGCAGACCTGGTGATGATCCTGACGCCGGACGAATTTCACCGGCAGATGTACATGGACTCAGTCGAGCCATACATCAGGCAAGATGCCACGCTGGCCTTTGCACACGGCTTTTCAGTTCTGTACAAGGAAATTGAGCCCCGTGCGGACCTTGATGTCATCATGATTGCCCCGAAAGCACCCGGCCACACGGTACGTTCCGAGTTTGCGGCCGGCCGGGGAATCCCGGACCTGATTGCCGTTGAACAGGACGCCTCGGGTACTGCCAAGGCCACTGCGCTTTCCTATGCTTCGGGTATTGGCGGCGGCCGCACCGGCATCATAGAAACCACTTTCAAAGATGAGTGTGAGACCGACCTGTTCGGCGAGCAAGCCGTGCTTTGCGGCGGCTGTGTTGAATTGGTGAAAGCCGGCTTCGAGGTGCTTACCGAGGCAGGTTATCCGGCTGAGATGGCATATTTCGAATGCCTGCACGAATTGAAACTGATTGTGGACCTGATGTTCGAGGGTGGCGTCGCCAATATGAACTACTCGATTTCGAACAACGCGGAATACGGCGAGTATGTCACCGGCCCTAAAATCATCAACAAAGAATCGAGAGCAGCAATGCGTGAAGCTCTGGAAAACATCCAGAATGGCTCCTATGCAAAGCGCTTCCTTAAAGAAGGGAACACGGGCTATCCTGAGATGACGGTCGCCCGTAAAGCCAACGCGGCCCATGGAATCGAGCAGGTTGGCGAGAAGCTACGAGCCATGATGCCCTGGATTGCAGCCAACAAAATCGTGAAAAATTAAAAGCTATACTCGACCTGCCGCTGGATTGCTTCGCACAACTCTTTGGATTCAGACAGCAAGTCACCTAACGTCGATTTCATTTTGGCAATGAAAGCCTCGTCCTTTGTGTGCGGCAGATTGATGCGCACATTATGAATAGCGCCCTGTACACCGGCATAGGCCATTAAGGCGCCGACGCCGGCGTCGCTCATCACTGCCTGGTTGCCAACATCGGCTGCTGCCTGGCACAGGTCCAGTACCTGCCGGCAAAGCTGGGCGGTGCGCAAAGGCACCTCGGCAGCCGCTTTGTAGCCGGCCCGGATCGTTTTGGAGCGTAGTTCGATCTGCTCCGGCGTATCCTTGGCCATACGGATGCCGGCGATGACTTCATTGAACGCCTCGGTGTCTGCATCAATCGCCCGGATCAGTTCATCTTTAATTGACTGTGCATTCTCTGCCAGTTCGCACAGTTCGCCGTAGCTGGAATCGTATTCACCCTTACCCACGGACAGGTTCACGACCATCGAGGCCAGCGCTGAACCGATCGCGCCAGCCAGTGCGGCAATGGAGCCACCCCCGGGCGCTGGTGTGCCGCGTGATACTTCGTCGACGAAATCTTTAACCTTCATGTTGACCAACGGGCCGTCCGCAACCGGCATGCCGATCACTTTCCGATCGATATCAAATTCGGCAACATCGCTGAGCCCCAGGCCCTGGGCCGCGGTCGTCACGATATCGCGAGCGGGAACGCCGGTGGATGACTGCATGCGCCTGAGATAGAAACGCCCAGCCTGCTGCATGGCGTCAAATGGCACCACTCCGACTGCTTCGGAACCGGTAACCACGATACCCCGTTGCACCGCTAGTTCGCGGGCTGCTTCGAGCACCTCATGTGGAGCGGTGATCTTGAAGTTGGTCAGGTTCAGGGAAATCTGCGCGCACTGGTAGTCAGCCACCACCCAGCCGATACCCTTGAGATTTGTGAACATGCCGTCTTTATAGACTGGCCGCCCCACCAGGTTTTCAGGATCGAGCCCGATGGATTGGTAGCGCTGGTACAGGTCCTTGCCATATTGTTCTTGGTAGAACTTTGCCAGTTCTTCAAATGAACCGGCCACGAAGTCGGAATTTCCGTCTGCGTATTTGCCTTCTTCAAAATAGACCACATCGCCCTTGTAGTAAAAAGGCTTGATGTTGCCGGTCCGCTTCCAGCGGCCGCGCTCACGGATCTCGTAGGCGATTTCATTGGCGTAACGCCGGTCCGTGGTATTGAGGTTGATGTTGTAGGCGATGAGAAACTCGCGGGCCCCAACTGCCGTTGCCCCGGATTGGGCATTGAAGTCAGCCGGCCCGAAATCCGGTTTCCACTCCGGTTTGGCCAGTTTGCCCGGCAGGCCCTCGTATTCACCGGAGCGCACATCGGCCAGGTTGCTGCGCTGAGGGGTGCTGGCGGCGTGTTCGTACAGATACACCGCAATTCCAAGTTCAGCGCCGATGCGCTGGCCCACTTCCCGCGCGATCTCAGCGCAATCGTCCATCGTGGCGCCGGCAACCGGGACAAAGGGGCAGACATCGGTTGCACCGAAACGGGCATGCTCACCCTGGTGTTTTGACATGTCGATCAGTTCGGCCGCTTTTTGCACCGCGCGGAACGCGGCTTCCTTAACCGGTTCCGGTTCTCCGATAAAAGTCACCACCGTGCGGTTGGTGCTTTCCCCGGGATCGACATCCAGCAGGCGAATGCCTTGCACGCTCTCAATCGCGTCGGTGATTTGTTTAATGACCGCCAGGTCACGGCCTTCAGAGAAATTCGGCACACATTCGATTACTTTTTTCATGGTTTATTCAAATCCGCTAGTAGTCTTTGAAAATCAGGATGCTCGCGGAGTAATTGACGTCCGGCAGCGATCAGTTTGTCGACTTGCTCATTGCTAAGATTAAAAGAAGTCGGGACCTTGTTAAAATACGCGCGCACTTCAGGCTGTTTGAGTTCTTCAAAACTCAATTCAATGAAGTAGGGGTGCACAGTTTTCTCTGGTGTAGACAGCTTTTCAGCCCATTCAAAGTAAGCGGATTCAACCAGTTCAAGTGTGGCTATGTTGTAGCGATGCAGTTGCACTCCGGTTACTGCATCTATGGAGTGCATGATG
>Ga0164313_10001769_pt1 | contig 19309 bp, 16 predicted proteins | sample GuaBasSedimGuay4_FD_113735 | JGI IMG/M metagenome (GOLD analysis project Ga0164313, IMG submission 113735) | Subseafloor sediment microbial communities from Guaymas Basin, Gulf of California, Mexico - Guay4, Core 4569-4, 0-3 cm | ecosystem: Environmental > Aquatic > Marine > Hydrothermal vents... | reverse complement strand
CTCCTCGTCGCATAACCCCTGCGCCTCTGGTGCGTTGCGGGCCTCTCCTACGACCTCGACGTCCTCACACTGTCCGAGCATGAAGCGAAGCTCGTCGCGGGCCAGCGGCTCATCATCGACGACGATTGCCCGAATACTCATCCTTGCTCTCCTGGGATGTCCACGTTCTTTGGCAGCTCCACGGTCACCAGAGTACCGCGTTCGCGGGAAGAAAGCTGGAGATGCGCTTGCCCATCGTATTGTTGATCCAGTCGCTTTCGCAGGGTCTGAAGCGCCAAACCCGAGCCCTTCGTTGGCGACCCGCGATGCGGGCCATCAGCTTCGTCCTCGACCTCGATTTGCAGCCGTTCGCCGAGGTCCGACACCCGAATCGTAATCTTCCCAAGCCCCTGCTTCGGGGTGATGCCATGTTTGACTGCGTTTTCAACAAGCGGTTGGAGCAGCAAGGCAGGCACTCGGATGTCGCGCACGCTGTCGTCGATCGACGTTTGTACCGCGAGGCGTTCGTCTCCGAGACGCGCTCTCTCAATCGCAAGATACGCACAGGCGTGTTCTACCTCGTTGAGCACCGATGCATCGTGCGGGTGATGCAGGAGGTACCGGTACAGGTCGGCGAGGTCGGATACGAGCGCACGTGCTTGCTCTGGATCACGCCGAATGGTGGCGCGCAACGTGTTGAGCGCGTTGAACAAGAAGTGAGGTTCGAGGCGGCTTCGCAGCGCGGTGAGTGAAAGGGCGTTCGCGGCCGCCTGAGCTTCGACCAGCGCGACAGCCTGTTCCTGGCGCGAGATGACGACCAATGCGACGTTCACGAAAAGCGCGACGCCGAGTGCGACCCCACCGAGCTGAGCGGCGAGCGAAGGCAGCGCCTCGATGGGGTTCGAGCCGGATACGGCCATCCCCACACCGGTGACGGTCAGCCCAGCTAGCTGGACCAGGGCAGCCGCGCCGAGCACACGCCAACCGATGAACATTTGCTCTCGTCGCACTGACATCCGGCCGGCGAGCCATCCGTCGAGGACCGAGGCGATGAGAGCCCAGGGAAACTCCTCCGGGACGACCCGTGTCACGTAGAACCCGCCGCCGAGGAGCCCGGTCAGGGCGCCGGCTCGCGGTCCCCCCAAAATGCCTGCGATTATGACTCCTATGGCGCGCAGATTGAGGAAGTGGCCCAGCAACTCGAAGCCCATCGTGGAGCCCCACAGCGAGAACAAGAGCCCGAAGATCACGACTACAGCGATGTCTCGAGGTCGGCCCACGCCCAGCAGGCGGTTACGCAGCGGCGGCACGAGCACTCCGAGAAGGCCTGCAGTCGCGATGAGGCTGAGCTTTTCGAAGAGCTCCGGTATCAGCAGCCGGATGTCCACGGCCGGAGCCTAGCAGCGTTTTGGGGCATGGGGCGTGGTCACCGATCCCGGGCTGCGCTATCGTCGTACCGATGAGTCGCCGACTCCTGTGGTTGCCGTTCTGCCTCGTGTTGTTGGGTTGCGGTCGAGACATGCACCCGAAGCTGCTCGACGAGCCGTGCACGCGGACCGACCAGTGCGCAGCTGGCCTGGCCTGCCTTGCCGGTGTGTGCCTACCCGCGCCTGATCCTGACCCCGACGCGGGCGTCGATGGCGGAACCGATGCTGGCTCGTGACGCCTAGGGCGCTTCGGGATCGTTCAAGAGGTTGCCCCCTTGGTTGATGTACTCGAAGGCTCGTTTGATCACGAACACCGCCCCGTTGTCGGCGCGGATCGTTACATCGACCGCTCCCGGAGTCGTTCGCCGCGGCGTGACGGCCAACAGAGCTTTCTCGCTCTGAATCGAGACCTGGGGGGAGCGAAGTCGACCGAAGTAGACAGCGTAGCCGATGTCCAAGCGAAGGTTCCGGCCGACGACGCGGACGGTCTTGCCGCCCTGCAGGCCCCCGAAGTCTGGGTCCAGTTGGTGAAAGGCCATCGCAGCGCGCGGTTTTTCACAGGCGCCCAGTACGAGTACTGCGCCGATGATCACGCCTAGGATGCCCCCGAGCTTTTTCATCCCACTCTTGCCAAGTTATCACGTTGGCGGTCGGAAGGCATGCTTGACATGGCGGTGTGCCCATTCGCACACTCCCGCTGACAAAAGGTTGCAGTGACCAAGCAAAACCTCCTCGTCGTCGATGCAGATCCCCGTAGTCTCCGCGTGCTCGAGGTGAGCCTTCGGAACGCGGGCTACAATGTAGCCGGTTGTCCCAGTGTGGGGAAGGCGCTCGAGATCCTGCACGCGAACAAGCCGGACCTGATCCTCTCCGACACGACGTTCAGCGACATGAACGGCTTCGAGTTCGTCGAGCAACTGCGGCACAACTCGGAATGGGCACATATCCCGTTCATGTTCTTGTCGAGCGACGGGTCGATCGAAAGCAAGATCCGTGGGCTGGAGCTAGGCGTCGAGGACTACCTCACCAAGCCGATTTACATTCGGGAGGTCGTTGCGCGCGTGGGCATCGAGCTGGCACGGCAGACGCGTGCGGGGCTGGCGCACAAGAGCAGCGACGCACGGACGCGCTTCAGCGGCTCGCTCTCTGAAATGAGCGTGGTCGATCTGCTTCAGACGATCGATGTGAGTCGGAAGTCGGGCGTACTCACGTTGGTTTCTGCGGACGGCCAGGCGGGGATGATTTCTTTTGACTCGGGTGCGGTGATCAACGCCACGGTCGAGGACCTGGCGGGCGAGGACGCGGTCTATCGTCACTTGCTTTGGCGTGACGGCACCTTCGACCTCGAGTTCCGGCGCGTGAGCTTGAGCGAGCGCACCGTCCACCGGACAACCCAAGCGCTCCTGATGGAAGGGATGCACCGGCTCGACGAGTGGAGCCGCTTGTCCGAGCTCCTCCCGTCGTTCGATGCGGTGCTCGAAATCGATGCAGAGATGTTTCGCGAGCGGCTCCGGGGCATGCCGGATGAGCAGAACGAGATCGTGCGACTGATCGACGGGCAGCGGGCCGTCGACGAAGTCCTTCGTGAGCACGGGGGAGATCACGTCGACACCCTTCGGAAGGTCGCGGATCTCTATTTCGAGGGGATGGTGCGTGAGGTTGGCCGAGTCCAGGACAGCATTCCGATCCTAACCGAGGTCTCCGTTCGGTCCTCCGCACCGCCTCCCAGGGAAGGCGTCAATACAATTCCCGGGCCGGCCGGGTTGCCGGCTGCCGGCGTTGCGGTGCCCGTCGCGCCACGGCTACCGGAGGTTGAGGGGTCGTCGACTTCGGTGACGGCGCCAGAGCTGGCAGCGGCGTCTGCGTCGGCCTCCGCGCTCGAGTCCTTGCCCCCGTCAGAGATGATGTCGACGCCTGTGTCGCTTCCATCGCCGGCGACGGTGAATGATCCTGCGCTGGAGGATGCGATTACGACACCCTCGGCTTCGCCTCCCGCGCCCGACTTGGGGTGGCAGCCTGCGCCGCCGCCTGCACGTGCGCGCCGCCAGACTCCTGCGGGTTTTCAGGCGGTGCGGCCGGAGAGCGCGATGTACGCGGGCGGAACGATCCTCAATTGGGCGGGGCGCGTTCCCGACATCGACAACATCGATGAGGTCTCGGGTCGTGAAACCATTGAAGTTGGGCAATGGGACAACACCCTCGACGAGCTACGTGACGACCCCGATGTCGAGGAGGCAATTGTCGCGATCGACTCCGACCCGCCTCCGGGAGCGTTCATACGATCGACACCCCCGAGCGACCGCCCGATCGAAGCGGCCGCAGAACGAGGCGAGCAGCCACGCGGTGACGCGGTAGTCGACTACCACGAGCCGCCTGACGTCGACCCGCCACCGCTCACGTACGAACAGGTGTTCGAAGACGAAGGGGCGAGCATCCGCGCGCCCCGCTCCGTCCAACCGAGGTCAATCACCGCCACCGCTTCCCGGAAGCCAACGATGCTGCCCTGGGCGCTGCTCGTCCTCGCAATCGGATGTGGAGTGGCCGCGGTCGCGTACTTGATGTCCCCGGGAGGCAGGGATAGCCGCGGGGCCACCGACACCGTCGCCGCCCCTCACAGCGCCGCCCCCACGGCCACCGACACTGGCACGGCCACTGCCGCTGGCACGGCCACCGACACTGGCCCGGCCACCGGCACTGGCACGGCCACCGACACTGGCACGGCCACCGGCACGGACACTGCCGCTGGCACTGCCGCTGGCACTGACACTGCCGCTGACACTGACCCGGTCCCCCGCCCCGATGCCGTCTACCCCGAGACCGGGGCCCTCGATACCTACGAGGCTCAGCTTGCCCTCGCTCGTCGGCTGAAACGCGGTTCACGGGCTTCGGCGGCTTACCGGAGGGCGATTGTGCTCAATCCAGAAGGGAGCCCCGCCCTGGCGGAGCTTGCTCGGTTGATGTTGGCGCGGAACCATACGCGAGAGGCGGCTGAGCTCGCGGAACGTGCGACCGCGGTTGATCCCTCCAATGCGCTGGCCTGGGTCACGCTCGGCGCGGCCCGGCAGATGCGAGGCGACCGCCAAGGCGCACGCCACGCCTACCAAAACTGCGTGAAGCTCGGCAAGGGCCAATACGTCTCGGAATGCCGCGCGATGCTGCGCTGAGCGAACCGTTCTGACACAAGTTTCGAGGAAGACAGCCCGTCCTGCTAAGCTCGCCGGATGACTTGGGGGGCCATGTGAATCGATCGGAGCGAGTGGGGATTGCCGTCGCCGGAGGACGGTGATGAGCGGGCCCGTCATTCACGAGACCGCGGTCGTCGATGACGGCGCGCAGCTCGGCGCCGGAACGCGCGTCTGGCATTTCACGCACGTGTCCGGCGGATCGACCATCGGCGCGAGCTGCGTCCTCGGACAAAACGTCTTCATCGGGCCGGGTGTAGAGATCGGTGATCGGGTGAAGATCCAAAACAACGTATCGGTGTATGCGGGTGTGACGATCGCAGACGACGTTTTTCTTGGACCGAGCTGTGTGTTCACGAATGTGTTGACGCCGCGCGCGCACGTCGAGCGCAAAGACGTGTTTGCGCTAACGCCAGTCGGGCAGGGCGTCACTGTAGGCGCCAACGCGACCATCCTGTGCGGACACTCCCTAGGCGACTATGCGCTGATCGGAGCGGGGAGCGTGATCACCAAAGATGTTGCCGCCCATGCGGTCATGGTGGGCAATCCTGCGCGTCGGACCGGTTGGGCATGCCGGTGCGGCGAAGTGCTGCCCAGCGACGGTGTCTGCGTCCGGTGCGGCGACGAGTATGAAGTGACGGTACAGAGCTGCCGTTGGGTGAAGAGTCGTGGGTGAAGAAGCCATCCCGATGTTGGACCTGGCGGCCCAACACGCACCGTTGATCGATCGTCTGACCGATAAGGCTGCGGAGGTGATCCGGTCTGGACGCTACATCCTCGGCCCGGAGGTCGTGGCGTTCGAGCGCGAGGTGGCCGAATACATCGGGGTTGAGCACGCCGTCGGTATTTCGAGTGGGACGGACGCGCTGACGGTCGCGCTAATGGCCCTTGGCATCGGTCCTGGCGACGAGGTAATCACAACCCCGTTTACCTTCTTCGCCACGGCGGGATGCATAGCGCGCGTCGGCGCCACGCCGGTTTTCGTCGACATTCGCCCCGACACGTTCAACATCGACGTCGAACAGGTCGCGGCGGCAGTCACGGATCGCACCCGCGCGATTCTCCCGGTTCACCTCTTCGGCCAAGCCTGCGACATGCGCGCGCTGTTGGGCGTCGCAACAACGCACGGTCTTCCGATCATCGAAGACGCCGCGCAGGCCATCGGCACGAAGAGCCCGCTCGGGCCCGTCGGAAGCCTCGGCGCGTATGGTTGTTTCTCCTTCTTCCCATCAAAGAATCTCGGCGGATTCGGCGATAGCGGGCTCGTGACCACGCAAGACCCGGCCCTTGCGGAGAAGGCTCGCGTGATGCGCGCGCACGGGAGCAACCCCAAGTACTACCATTCGGTGATCGGTGGGAACTTCCGCATCGACGCTCTACAAGCCGCTCTCCTGCGGGTAAAGCTTCCCGAGCTCCAGGGCTGGACGTTGCGCCGTCGAGAGAACGCGTCGCGCTATGACGCTGCGTTTTCCACTTCCGGCTTGGACGAGAGTCTCCTGCGACCCCCACTGCTGCGATTCGAGGGGCACGTCTACAACCAGTACGTTCTTCGGACCTCGCGGCGCGACGAGCTGCAGGCGCACTTACAGGCCGAACAGATTGCGACCGCGATCTATTACCCCGTGCCGCTTCACAGGCAGAAATGCTTCGCGTATCTCGGGTACCCCGAGGGATCGCTCCCAGCCTCCGAGAAAGCTAGCCGCGAGGTCTTGGCGCTGCCAATCTTTGCGGGTCTCGGGGAAGCGCGTCAGAGCCGCATCATCGACACCGTAATTGGCTTCTTGGGCCAATAGAAGTGGCCATCGCCGCACCTGCGCCCTAGAGTGCGCAACAGTTCATGACAGGCCGTTACCATGCACCGTTTGCCGAGCACGGGTCGCACGCCGTTGACGCGGACATCGCAGACCGCCTCCTGAGGATCGCACTTGAAAAAGGTGGGGACTACGCCGACCTGTTTTTCGAGTACTCGGTCAGCGGGAGCTACGTCTACGACGAGCAGATTCTCAAGTCTGCGCGACGGGCCGTGTCGATGGGCCTCGGCGTTCGGGTCATGAAGGGCGATGCGACCGGGTACGCCTATTGCGAGGATTTCTCATTTGACGCCATGAAACGGGCGGCCAAGACCGCGGCGCAAATCGCCGCCGGTGGTCAACCGCTTGCCCCGCTCGCGGTGTCGATGCGCGATGCGCCCAACCGCTACCCCGTCTCGGTGGAGTCGCTCGACGTGGACGGTGAGGCGAAGAAAGCGATCCTCGAGCGCGCCGATCGTGCGGCGCGCGCCTCCGACTCGCGCGTGGTTCGTGTCGACGCCTCGTTCGCCGAGAGCGCTCGCGAAGTGCTGATCGCCAACAGCCTCGGGCACATGGCACGCGACCGGCAGCCGTTGATCCGATTCGGCATCCATGTGATCGCAGAGGACGCAGGCAACCGCCAGTCGGGTTCTTCGGGCGGCGGCGGCCGGATGGGCCTGGAGTATTTCGACGGCCAGACACCCGAATGGCACGCCGAGCAGGCCGTGAAGCAGGCGCTGGTCATGCTCGACGCGCGCGAGGCGCCTGCCGGCGAGATGGACGTGGTCTTGGCGCCCGGCGATAGTGGCATCCTCTTGCACGAGGCGGTCGGCCATGGCCTCGAGGCCGACTTCAATCGCAAGAAGACGAGCAACTACTCGGGCCGCGTCGGTGAGGAGGTCGCCAGCGCGCTCTGCACCGTCGTCGACGACGCGTCGCTAGAGGGCTCACGCGGCTCGATCAACGTCGACGACGAAGGGCAGCTCCCCACTCGCTCAGTTCTCATCGAGGACGGTGTCCTGAAGGGCTACATGCAAGACCGCCACAGCGCAGACTTTTTCGGAACGACTCCGGACGGGCACGGTCGCAGGCAGAGCTTCCGCTCACATCCGATGCCGCGGATGACCAACACGATGCTCCTGGGCGGACAGGATGCGCCGGAGGACATCATTCGGAGCGTGAGCCGAGGGGTGTACGCCAAGAAGTTCGGCGGCGGACAGGTCGACATCGCCAATGGTGATTTCGTGTTCTCGTTGACCGAAGGCTATCTGATTGAAGACGGCAAAGTCACCGCGCCGCTCAAGGGCGTCAACCTGATCGGCAACGGGCCGGACGCGATGCGCAACGTGGTAATGTTGGGCCACGACTTCGAGGTGTCCGACGGGATTTGGACGTGTGGCAAAGAGGGTCAATCCGTTCCGGTTGGCGTCGGCTGTCCGACGATCAAGATCGCCTCGATGACTGTCGGTGGGACGCAGGTGGCGGGCGGATGAGCAACGCAGAGGAAGAAGCCAAAGCACTGGTCGATCTCGGGCGCTCTGTGATGGAGCGCGCCATCGAGGGCGGCGCCGATGTCGCGGAGGCCGGGGTCCACAGCGGGTCTCATCTTTCCGTGAAGGTTCGGATGAGCGAGCCGGAGCTAGTCGAGGAGGCCGGCTCGCGGGCGCTCGGGTTGAGAGTGATGGTTGGCCAGCGCGTGGCATCGACATACACGAGTGACCTGAGCGAAGCCGGTCAGCGGACGTTGATCGAAGATGCGCTCGAGCTCGCCCGGCTCAGCGAGTCCGATGAGTTTGCGGGGCCGCCGGACCCATCGGAGCTTTCGTCGCCCACGCAGTGGGCAGACTTGGACACGTTCGACGAGGGCGTGAGCGAGATTTCGGCCGACGAAGCGCTTTCCCGGGCGCAGCATGGAGAGCGCGCAGCGTTCGATTTCGATCCGCGCATCACCAACAGCGAAGGGGCCTCGTTCACCCGTGCCAGAGGTGTGAGTGCGCTGGTGACGAGTGGCGGGTTCGCCGGCAGCGACTACGGGACGTACGCTTCGCTCGTCGTAAATCCGGTCGCCGACGATGAAGGTGGCAAGAAACGAAGCGGCTACCACTGGTCGGCGTCGCGGCACTACGCAGACCTTGAAGACAGCCAGGCGGTCGGTGAGGAAGCAGCGCGCCGGACGATCGCCCAACTCGGCGCGAAGAAGCTTCCCACCCAAGAGTTGCCAGTCATCTTCGACAAGGATGCCGCGCGTTCGATCCTCGGCCTCTTTGCCGGGTGCGTTCTCGGTAGCTCGATTTGGCGCAAGAGCTCCTACCTGGTCGACCGAGTTGGCACCCGCGTCGCAAGCGATCTCGTGGATATCGTCGACGATCCGCTGCTTCCAAGAGCGCCGGGCTCCCGCGCATTCGACGGTGAGGGCCTGCTGTGCCGCCGGAACGTGGTGGTAGAGGGCGGGGTGCTCAAGACCTATTTGATGGACACCTACAGCGCACGAAAGCTCGGCCAGACGAGCACCGGCAGCGCTTCACGGTCACCGGCGGGCGGCATCTCGCCCTCTACCAGCAACCTGATCTTGAAGGCCAACGCCCAATCGCGCGACGAGCTGATCGCCGAAACCAAGCATGGCCTCTACGTCACCAGCATGATGGGTTTCGGCTTCAACGCCGTCACTGGGGATTTCAGCCGAGGCGCTTCGGGATTCCTGATCCAGAACGGCGAGCTCTCCGACCCGGTTTCCGAGGTCACGATTTCGCTCAACTTGGATCAGTTGCTACAGCGAATTGATGCAGTCGCCGATGATCTCGATCAGCGAACCGCAATTGCATCCCCAACATTCCGAGTTTCGTCAATGACCCTAGCCGGCAGCTAGCAGCAGCAGTGGCAGCGACAGTGCCAGCGTCAGTGGCAGCGTCAGTGCCAGTGTCAGCGCCAGTGCTGGCTGGCTAGTCCTGCTGGGCTCTTGCGACCATCGTGTCGACGTAGGTTTCTAGGGCTGGGCATGAGATGGCGGCGCCGGCCAATAGCTCGCGGGTGTTGCGGTCGTCGTAGATCACGTCGGTTTTCAAGTGGTCGAGGAAGGCGCGGGTGGTGTTTCGGAAGCGCTGTAGCCCAGGGGCTCGCATCAGCGCCGTCGCGAGGTTGAGTGGGTCGTGTTCTCGTGGGGAAGGGCGGCCGGTTGCCTCGGCGAAGAGGTTGAGGGCGTGCTGCACGGTGACCGGCTTCGGGTCGACGATGTGAAACGTGCGGCCGATCGAGGTCTCGTCCTCTGCGATGTGGACGGCGGCCTTGACTGCGTAGTCGACGGGGACTGCACTGATTCGCACGCCGGTTCGGCTCGGCGTCGGGATTCGGTAGTCGTCCGGTGCGCTGAGCAGGAACCGGATCAGAAGGTACAGCCCGTTCACGTCTTCGACTTCGCCGGTGATTGAGTCACCCACCATGAGTGCGGGCCGCAGCACGACGATCGGCAGCTCGTCGGCCGACTCGCCGAGCATGCGTTCCGCTCGATACAGCGACTCCTCGATCGGATTGCGGAAACCCATCCCGTCGTCGAGGTCGGTCTCCTTGACGAACCCCTCGCGATTGCCCGACACGGTGGCGCTCGACCAGAAGACTAAGCGCTTCAACCGCGGCGCGGCCTCGGCGAACTCCAACACCTCGGCAGCCGCGCGGACGTTGCCGGCCGCTTCTTCCTGAGTGCCCGCTGGATCGGTGATCGACGCGCAGTGGTGGATCACTTCGACGCGTTCGGTGAGGACGGCGAACTCTTCACCGCTCAGGCCGAGGTCCATCGACCGCGGGTCTCCCACCCAAAGCGACACCCGCTCCCGCGCAGATGCAGGAAGCGCGTCCAGTAACTCCAGCGCGCGGTCCTGCCGGCTCTCGCTGACCAGGCAACACACCGAGCGTTCTCCGTGCGTCGCGAGCGCCCGAACCAAATGCACTGCGGGTTGCCGACCGGGGAAACCCGTTACCAACACCGATCGTACCAGGGTGCCCACTACTTGGACTCCTTCGACGCGAACTGCGTCACTAGCTTTTCGTGGACCTCGGCAACCTGCCGCCGCGTTGCGTCGAGGTCGCCATTGTTGGTCACGACATAGTCGGCCACCGCGATTTTCCGGCCGAGAGGCAGCTGTGAAGCGATTCGGGCGTTAGCCTCCGTTACCGTGAACCCGTCGCGGGCAATCAGGCGGAGCCGCTGGAGCGATTCTTCGGCGCTTACCACGATGAGCGCCGAGAACGCCTTGTAAGAGTTGGTTTCCACCAGTAGCGCCGCCTCGTACACCAGGTACGGTGCCGGGTCGTCTTGGTTCGCCATCATCTGTTCTGCGCCGGCGGCTCCGATCAGCGGGTGCATGATCGCGTTGAGCGCTTCCCGCGCTGCCTCGTCCCCGAACACCAAGTCGCCGACCTTCTTGCGATCGAGACGCCCAGCGCCATCGAGCACGCCTTCGCTGAACTCGCGCACGATCTGTTCCAGACCGGGCGTGCCAGGCTCCACCACGTCACGCGCCAGCTCGTCGGCGTCGATCACCGGGATGCCGAGGTCGCTGAACATCTTCGCCACGGTGGTCTTTCCGCACGCGATCCCACCCGTCAGACCCACAACCGGTTTCATCGCGAGGCAGTATTGAACATCGACTCGCTCGGGCAAGACGATTCGGCCTGTGCTACGCAAGTCCGCATGCGCGCCGTCGTACAGCGGGTCAACGAAGCAAGTGTCACGGTCGACGGTGACGTCGTTGGCGCGATCGACCGCGGTCTGCTGGTGTACCTGGGCGCCGCGCAGGGTGACGAGGCAAAGGACGTTCGATACACCGTCGATAAAATTGCGGGTCTGCGGGTGTTCCCCAACGATGACGGCCGCATGTCGTTGTCGGTCACCGACATCGGTGGTGCGGTGTTGGTAGTCTCCCAGTTCACGCTATTCGGGGACGTTCGGAGGGGCAGAAGACCCTCCTTCGATGGAGCAGCGGACCCCAAAGACGCCGAACGTCTCTACTCCGAGGTGCTCAAGGGCTTGCGTGGCAAGGGGTTGCCTGTCGAAACCGGCACGTTCCGCGCGATGATGCTGGTTCAATCGATCGTGGACGGGCCCGTGACGATCCAAATCGACAGCCGAAAGCTTTATTAGGCTTCGCGTTTTAGACGCGGCATAATCCCGAGTCGATGCTGCGGTTCCTCAGCGAGCGACGCGCATGGGTGGTAGCGGCGTTCGTGGCGCTGGCGCTCGTGATTGGCCTTTGGATCTGGGGCGCGCCCCGCGCGACGGCTCGGGCGGCCACTCTCATCGGCGACCGGCTTGGTGTAGACGCGCGCATCGAAGAGGCGCATCTCTCGCTCGGCGGCGTCGAGCTCGATGGCGTCGAGATGCGAGGGCGCCACGGCGGATTCGTCGTACGCATCGACCACGTAGATGCACGGATGAGCCTAATCGGTGCCGTGTTCCGTGGCTCACGGTCTGTTCGCAACGTGTCCGCCCGCGGCGTCGATGTGACAGTCGACCTAGCGGACGAAGGTTTCGACGACTCGATCGCAGAGCTGCGCGGACGAGTCGCGGGCAGCATGTCCGCACCCGGCGCGACCGTCACGGGCACCAAAGGGCGCGGGAGGACGTACGCCGTCGACGACCTCACGGTTCGGGTGGTCGATGCGGACGGGCCCTTGATCTCCCTGACGGGCGCGAGCCTTCACAAAGAAGGCGACGAGTTGCGCGGCGGCGTGGGGGAAACCCTGCTTGGCGAACGCAGCGACGATCACGCGGCCGTCGGACCCTCGAAGATTGTGCTGCGGCGCACGCAGGGCACATGGAGGCTTCAGGATCTGGAGATCGCCGGCGCAAGTATTCGCTCGCTGAGGAATGGGGACGCAGAGCGACGGGCTCTAACCTCGCGCATTCGCGATGCGATGACTTCGCTGCGCGCCCCCGACACCGAGGCTGGCACCGACGCTGACGCTGGCACTGACCCTGGCACTGACACCGCCCCCGACCCCGTGCTGTTCAACCGTCTCACGCCGGATGCTCGTATTGTTGTGTCCGGCGTCCAGATTGAGAGCCGTACCTCCGGGGGCCATGTCGAGCGGATTCGCGATTTCGAATGGGATCTGCGCGGCGGGGGCAACGGTTGGTACCAGGTCACCGTCGGCGGCAAGACCTCCAACAAGGGGACGCTCAAGGTCGACCTCAGCGTCATGCCCGCCGAGGCCCGTGCCGAGGGAAGCATCCGGCTTCGTCGAATCTCACTCGCGCTCATCGCGCCGTTCGCGCCCGAGATTCCGCTCTACAACGCGGAGCTCGGCACGGTGAGCGCCGAGCTCGAGCTCGCCGTCAGTTCTTCCGATCAGGTGAGCATCGGGGGGAGCTTGCGGTTGCGCGAGCTCGCGTTGGCCTCCGAGCGAATCGCGCCAAAGCCCGTCGAGAACATCAACATCGATGTTGCAGGCAGGGGCATTTGGCACCCCGTCGACCGCCTGCTTCAGATCGAAAGCGGTCGGGTTCGAATGGGCAAAACCCAAGTGCTAATCGAAGGCGAGCTGGAGCGGACTACCGAGCACTATCGCGTCGACCTCACCGCGAAGCTACCGCCCACGGCTTGCAATGATGTCGTCAGGGCGATTCCGCAGGACGTCCTCGGCTCGCTCGCCCGGTTCGAATGGTCGGGCAACTGGAGCGCCTTGGCTCAGATCTCGCTCGATTCGCGGGAGCTCGAAGCGACCGTGCTCTCGATTCGCGTGCGTAACCTGTGTCAATTCGAAGAAACGCCCAAGTGGGTTCGCGTCGAGCGATTCCAGGAACCCTTCCTCCATCGGGCGATCGAACCCGACGAAACAGTCTTCGAGATGCGTACCGGACCCGGCACTGCGTACTGGGTGGCGTTGGGGGACATCAGCCCGTTCATGCCCCCCGCGGTCATCAGCCACGAGGACGGAGCCTTCTATGAGCACGGTGGCTTTGCGCCGTGGGCAATTCGCGATGCGTTGGTGCGCAACCTTCAGGAGGGCCACTACGTCGTCGGAGCCAGCACGATTTCGATGCAGCTTGCCAAGAACCTCTACCTGCAGCGCGAGAAAACCATCGCCCGAAAAGTCCAAGAGGTCATCCTCACGTGGTGGCTCGAGAACGCCCTCAACAAGGACGAGATCATCGAGCTATATCTCAACGTGATCGAGTACGGTCCAAGCGTCTATGGGCTCAGGCACGCCTCTACGTACTACTTCGGCCGGGAGCCCGTCGAGCTCAGCCCCGCCGAGTCCGCCTTCCTCGCGTGCATGTTGCCCTCGCCCAAGCGCTACCACGTCTCGTACCAGCGCGGCGCACTCACCCGCTCGATGAAGAACCGGATGCGGCGGTTGCTCGAGCACATGGCGAAGCGCGAGCGCATCGGTCCGGAAGCGCTCTCCTACGGCCTGGCAGAGCTCGACGATTTCCGTTTTCGTCGTGACGGAGACCCTTGGCCGGAGCCTCGCGTGTTGCCGCCTCTCGGAGCACCAGAGATACCAGATCCCGAAGCGCTCGATCCTTTCGAGGCGCCGTTCGTCGCACCGTAGGCGCGTCCCTGTTTGAAAATTCTTGCCTCACCGCAGGCGCAGCCGGTCATTTTCTGTGCCGACCCCTGGGGTGGGGGTAAACACGAGCGAGGCGCTAGGCCGGTCAGTGAATCGGCCCTATTTCGGTGCGTCCGAGGGATTATGCAAGGGTTGCGTGGCGTTGGTAGGTTCGTGCGGGTTGTGTTCGTACTTGGTTTGCTCGTCGTCTCTTCGGCGGCGCTTGCGCAGGGTGCGTCTCCCGCTGTCCTCGTGATCACTGCGAGCGACGATGCCACTTCAGGGGCGGCGATTCGCATCGACGGCGAGCCGTCCGGCAATGTGCCGTTGCGCAAGACGCTCACCCCGGGCCGCCATTTGCTGCAGGTAGGAAAGCGCGGATTCGCAACCTTTTCGAAGTGGGTCGACTTGGTGAGCGGTGAAGTCACGACCATCCCGGTCGCGCTACAACCTCAAGCGGTCAAGACCGGCTCGCTCCTCATTACCGCAGACGTCACCGGGATGCCCGTGTTCATCGATGGACAGCGACGTGGAGGGACGCCGCTCGTTGTCGACGGGTTGACCGAGGGCGAGCACGTGGTGGAGATCCGGAGCCCCGGAGAGGGCTATCACCCGTTTTCGAAGGTCGTACTGATCAAGGCCAACGAGCGTGCCACGGTCGAGGCGACGATCCGCGTCGCTCCCGATCTAGGCAGCTTGCGGGTCATCGCGAACGTACCCGGCGCGATCATCAGTCTGGATGGCGTCGACATCGGCGTGGCCCCCGCTGCCAAGGGTGCGTTGCCGCCTGGCGAGCACACGGTCATGGCCCGCGCGACCGGCTACGAGAACGTCACGCAAGCGGTGACGGTCATCGCCGGGCGCGAGCGTGTCGTGTCGATGAGGTTTACGACCGCTAGCACCGACGTCGCGCGCGTTTGGGTCCGCGCCAATGTTCCCGAGGCCACCGTGACGATCGACGGGGAGGACTACGGTAACCCACCGATCACGATCGAGCCCGCGGAGTTTGGAACGCATGCCGTCGTCGTGCGGGCGCCGGGCTATCGGGAGGTGCGCCGCACATGCTCGGTAGGGCCCAGCCGCAACTGCGACGTCTACGCCGAGCTCAACCCATTGGGCGTGCCCGTTCGGATCGAGGCCAACGTAGCGGGCGCACAACTCTTCATCGACGGTGAGGCGCGCGGCCCCGTGCCGTGGGAGGGCGATCTACCGGCGGGCACTCATCAGTTGGAGGTGAGGGCCGACGGATACGGGAATCACGTCGAGCAGATCAATCTGCAGAAGTCCCCGCGCGTCCGTCTGATTCAAGTGATCATGAGCACCGCCGTCGTTGCGGTCGACCAAAAGAGGCGCGACAAAGAAGCGGAGCTCGACGACCCGCTTCGCAACACGGTAACGCACGCGGGCGCGCCGCTCCCCGTCGGTGTTGCCACCCTCGACTTTTCAACCGGCTGGCCGTGGCTGGCGTCGCTCGGCATGCGCGCTGGCCTCACGAAATTCCTCGACGTCGGCCTGCACGTTACCACCTTCGGGCGCCTCACCGACTTCGCCGTGAGCACGAAGGCCGGTTGGCGCGTATCGCGCAACTTCTCCTTGGGCGGAGACCTCCAGATCGGCGGCGGCGTGGGGCCATCTCAACGCGATATCCTCGGCGCGAGCCATCCAACCAACAACTTCTTCATCACCCTCGATGCGATCTTCAGCGTGCACTTTCCCCCTCGCGGGGCTCTCTCGTTCTGGATCGCCGGCGACTTCAACAGCGACCGTTGGGATTTCGAGGGTCGCAACAGCCGTGCCTTTGAGACAAGCTCCCGTCAGAACGTGGTGCGCGCCCGGCTCGGCGGCTCACTTGAAATCGTTGTGACGCGGAAGTGGAATGTGTGGATTGAAGTAGAAGGCATCGTAGCTGGAGACCGCCGCCGCGTCCTCGGAGACATCTTCGGCGGGGGCAACCCGGACTCACGGGTCTATGGGCAGTTCGGGGCCACATTCAAGTTTGGCGGTGCGAAGGAGGGCTCGTGAGCGGGGGGCACTTCATCGTGATCGAAGGCATCGACGGATCGGGCACGACGACGCAGTGCTCGATCCTCGCAGAGCGTCTCGTCGACAAAGGGCTGTCCGCCCACACGACCCGTGAGCCGAGCGACGGCCCGATCGGCGTCTTGATTCGCCAGGTCCTGACCGGAAGAGTCGTGGTTCCTAGCCGCGAGGGTGTCCGCCCGCCCGGCTGGGCGACGATGGCCACGCTGTTTGCATCCGACCGCCTCGACCATTTGGAGGCGGAGATTCTCCCCAACCTCGACAATGGGATCACGGTCATCTGCGATCGGTACGACTACTCCTCCGTTGCCTACCAGACGGTGAGCGGCGGCGGAGGTGACGAGGTGTCCACATGGGTACGAGAGCTCAATCGGCATGCCAGGCGCCCCGACCTGACACTCGTCCTCGACGTCGATCCCGAAGTGGCGGCGAGTCGCCGGGGTACGCGATCCGGCAGCCCCGAGCTTTACGAAGTCGACGAGATGCAGGTGGAGCTGGCGAGATTCTACGCGAAAATCGACGAACTCTTCCCAAGTGATACCATTCGACACATCGATGCGAACTGTGGCGTCGAGGGAGTGACCACGGCGATTTGGTCCGAGGTGATGGCGCTCCGGGGAGAGTCTGTATGAGCCGTAATCTGACCGTGTTATTGGCCGCCGTCCTGGTCGCAGGTGTGCTCGGGTGCGAGAAGAGCAAACTCCGAGACGACATGATGGGGGACTCCACCTGGGAGAGCTCCGCCGGCGAGGAGAAGTGGGAAGCCGCCGACCAGCCGCCCAAGCGCAACGACAAGTGGGAAGAAGAGAACGCTCCCTCGGACGGGGAGGCTCCCGCCGAGGGGACGAAGCCCGAGAGCAGTCTCGAGCAGTCCTATCCGCGGGTGTCGACCGGCGTCATTTCGCGTGATGAGCTCTTGCCAGTGCTGGACGGTGGCCTAGGCCGGTTCCTGCAGAACGTCGAAACCGAGCCTGCTTTCCACAAGGGCAGCTTCGTCGGCTTTCGCATCGTGAGCTTGTTTCCGGGCGAGCCGGCCTTTGCGTCGCTCGACCTTCGCCCCGGAGATACGGTGACGCGCATCAACGGCAAGTCCATCGAGCGTCCCGAACAAGCAGCCGCGGTGTGGGAAGACCTTCGAACCGCTTCGAATCTGGTGGTCGACTACCGGCGCGGCGCCGAAGAGCACGCGCTACGCTTCACGATCGTTGACGAGAGTTGACTTCGACTCCATCGGTCTTTCCTCACCGCCTCGCATCTCGGATGCTAGTCTAGTGCCGTGAGCGATCCATATCTCGACCAAGAGGTTGCTGGGCAGTTCCGCATCGTCGAGAAGATCGGCAAGGGCGGCATGGGGGCCGTCTACAAAGCCGAGCAGCCCGATATGAATCGCTACGTGGCGATCAAGATCCTCCACTCGCGCTATCTCTCGCGCAGTGACTTGGTTTCCCGCTTCCGTCGCGAGGCGCGCGCGATGAGTCAGCTCTCGCACCCCAACACCGCGCGCGTGTTTCTCTATGGTCAGCTCGACGACGGCGCTTGCTACTTCGTGATGGAGCACCTCGTCGGCCAAAACCTCGCGCAACTCGTTCGAGCCGAAGGCGCGTTGGACCCGAAGCGCGCGATACGCATCATGATCCAGGTGTGCAGCGCCCTCGAAGAAGCGCACCAAGCGGGCATCGTTCACCGCGACCTCAAGCCAGAAAACATCTTCCTGACCACCCAGGGTGGCATCAGGGATTTTCCCAAGGTTCTGGACTTCGGTCTTGCCAAGGTCACGGAGCGGCAGATGAGGCCCGGCTCGATGGTGCTCACCCAGCAAGGCATGGTCTTCGGTACACCCGAATTCATGAGCCCCGAGCAGGCGCACGGGAAGACGCTCGACGCACGCTCGGACATCTACTCACTCGGCGTCATCCTTTATGAGTTGCTGACCGGGAAGCTGCCGTTCGATGCCAAGCAGCCGATCGAGTACATCCAGCTCCACGTGAACGCGACCCCGATCCCGCTGCCCGAGAGGCTTCCGACGGCAACGTTTCCGCCAGGCCTCCAAGAGGTGGTCATGGCCGCGTTGGCCAAGAAGCCTGGGGACCGATACGCCTCCGCGGCCGAATTTGCCGCGGCGCTCGACAGCGTCCTTCAAGCCGAGGCCGGGGAGGGCGGTCCGATCAGCCTGCCTACGCCAATTCCGCCGGTCCCGGTGCCCGAGCCCAACCCACGCATCGAGCCGCTTCGCGGTGCCGAAAAACCCAAAACTCCTTGGATCATGTTGGGCGTGGGGGTTGTCCTCGCCGTAGCCGGAGTCCTTGCGTTGCTGGCGGCCTTCGGCGCGGGTTCTTGACTGGTTTGCGGGCTGGCCCTACGCCCGCCGCTCGGAGAGCTTGACCGTTTTGAGGCGGGGCGTCAGAGTGGGCGCCGCTTCCAGCTAGAGACCACCATGACCGTAGCGATTCGCCCAGCCACGATGATGCTGACCGTGCGCGATTTGATCGCGCTCACCAAGCCGCGGATCACGATGATGGTCCTCGTCACGGCTGCCGGTGGCATGTGGCTCGCGCCAGGCTCACTCAGTCTCGGTTCGATGGCGGTCATGCTCCTCACGACCGGGATGGTCGTCGGCGCCGCCAACACCCTGAATTGCTACCTCGAGCGCGACAGCGATCGCCTGATGGCTCGCACGGCCAATCGTCCGCTTCCCGATCGCCGGCTCGAGCCCTCGTGGGCACTGACCCTCGGCGTTCTCATGGGGCTGTTTGCCGTGCCGACGCTCACGCTGGCCGTCAATCCAGTCACCGGGCTGCTCGGCTTCATCGCGCTGGCCAGCTACGTCGCGATCTATACGCCCATGAAGCAGTACACCCCCGCGGCGCTCTTCGTGGGCGCGCTTCCGGGTGCGTTGCCGCCGCTCATGGGATGGACTGCCGTGACCGGGACCATCGACGCGCCGGGGTTGGTCTTGTTTGGAGTCCTGTTCTTTTGGCAGATCCCCCACTTCATTGCGATTTCCATCTTCCGGCAGGAGGAGTACGAGCGGGCGGGCCTCAAGGTCTTGCCGTCGGTTCAGGGTATTCGCTCGGCAAAGGTGCAGTCGGCGATTTACGCCGGTGCGCTCTGGGCGGTTTCGCTCCTTCTGGTGCCTTACGGGCTGGCAGGCCCGATCTACCTCACCGCCGCGGTCGTCCTTGGCGGCTACTTCTTCTGGGTGGCCCTCCGCGGCTTCAAGGCGGAAGACTCGAACGTCTGGGCCAAGAAGTTCTTCGTCGCGTCCTTGATCTACCTCACTGCCTTGTTCGCGGCCCTCATTATCGATGCCCTCTAAGACTCCCCGCCTGCTGCTCTTGAGCCTGCT
>Ga0164313_10001767_pt1 | contig 19315 bp, 15 predicted proteins | sample GuaBasSedimGuay4_FD_113735 | JGI IMG/M metagenome (GOLD analysis project Ga0164313, IMG submission 113735) | Subseafloor sediment microbial communities from Guaymas Basin, Gulf of California, Mexico - Guay4, Core 4569-4, 0-3 cm | ecosystem: Environmental > Aquatic > Marine > Hydrothermal vents... | reverse complement strand
TTGCAAATTTAATAAGATAAATGGGCAATTAATGAACATTTTGATAAAAGATTAAAATGATGAATTATAAGGGATTATAAAACCAACATATTTTTTTAATCTAAATAAAAACAGCTCTTAAATAGCTTTCCAACTACGAACTTTTAGCTTTATTTTATGAACAATAAAAAACAATACTGGCACTACAATTAGAGTTAAAAAAGTTGCTATAAATAATCCATAAATTACCGTCCAAGCTAAAGGCCCCCAGAAAATCACATTGTCTCCTCCAAAATATATATTAGGATTAAACTCACTAAATAAAGTTTCAAAATTAATATTGAATCCAACCGCAAGAGGGATCAACCCTAAAATAGTTGTAATGGCAGTTAAAAGTACTGGACGTAATCTCGCTTTACCTCCTGTAATAATGCTTTCAGAAATAATATCTGCCGAAAGTAATTCATCATCATCCATACCTAAGGAAACCATTTTCCTGTCGATTAGTAATTGGGTATAATCTAATAATACCACTCCATTGTTTACCACAATTCCTGCTAAGGAAATGATTCCCATCATGGTCATCATAATTACAAAAGCAGATCCAGTTATTACAATCCCTCCAAATACTCCGATTAAACTTAGGAATATAGCAAGCATGATAATCGCTGATTTTGAAATGGAATTAAACTGAAAAATTAATATTAAAAAGATAAGCCCTAGACCTGAGAAAAAAGCTCCCATTAAAAAAACCATTTGTTTGTTTTGCTCCTCAATTTGTCCCGTATAATCGATTTTTATTCCTTTAGGTAGTTCAGAAAAACTTTTCATTTCATTTTGAATATGAGAAACAACTACCCCTGCATCTGTATAGCCTGGTGCCAATGCAGAATAAACGGTTACTACCCGTCTTACATCCTTATGCTTAATAGCACTAAACCCAGAATTATTCTTTTGTTTAGCAACTACTGAAACGGGAATTTCTTTAATTTTTCCGGAAGCTTGATCTCTAAAAATTATTTTCTGATCGAATAAAGCATTGGTATTGTACCTGTTTTCTTTGTTGAAACGAACATAAATATCATAGTCTTCACCATCTTCTTTGTAGATTCCTGCTTTCGACCCAAAAATAGAATTACGTAATAACTGCCCAACTTGTCCAGTGCTTACTCCTAATTCTCCCGCCTTTTTCCGGTCGATTTCAACCTGCATAGAAGGTTTCGATTTATTAACATCTATCTTCAATTCATCAATTCCTGAAATATTTTTTGAATTGATATAATCTCGCATTTTTTCAGCAGTTAGAATTAATTGGGAATAATCATTCCCTTCAATTTCTATATTAATTGGTGCTCCTGCTGGTGGGCCATCGTAGTTTTTTTCAACAGAAATTAATACCCCAGGATAAATACCAACTAGTGCTTCTTGCACTTTTTGACGTAACAGTTCACTATCTGCTCCTCTTCGGTATTTGTACTCACGCATAGAGGCAGTAATTTTTCCTTTATGAGGCATTTCGGAAGAAGACCCACTATCGGTTTGTGGATTTCCAGCACCTTCTCCCACTTGGGACACAACACTTTCTACTAAAAAGTTATAATCATCATCCATATATTCCTCGTCATTAAGAATAGAATACACGCGGGTTTCAATTTTTTTGGTAATGGTATTTGTTTTTTCAATATCAGTACCTTGAGGATATTCTATATAAACAATAATTTGATTGGGAGTGTTGTCTGGGAAAAACTCCACTTTCGTACGTTCTGTTGCTACTGAAGCACCAAATCCAATAAAAGCAATTATTAATAATAAAAATGCGCCACCACTTATAAAATAAGGTCTCCATCCTTTTAAGGCAATACGAAGTAGCTTTTCATACTTTCGTTCCCAACGTGGGATCGTGTTTTTCTGAAAACGATTTGCCATTTTCCGCAACCCGTAACGGTAAGCCCATAACATCAATGCGGTAAAAACAATTACAGTTCCTAAAGCTCTGTAATCTCCACCAAATACAAAAATCAACAATCCGATTACAAACATAATACTCGAAATTATGATTAAGCGTTTTAATGGGATATCAGTATCTTTTGTTTTCATAAATTGAGAGACCAATACCGAGTTAAAGAAGATGGCTACAAACAAAGAAGACCCTAAAACTACCGATAATGTTATAGGGAAATAGATCATAAAATCTCCCATCATCCCTGGCCACATTCCTAATGGAATAAAAGCAGCAACAGTAGTCGCAGTAGAAATTATGATAGGGAAAGCAATTTCACTTATACCTTTTTTTGCAGCTGCTACACGCGACATACCTTCTTCGTCCATTAATCGATAAACGTTTTCAACTACCACAATACCATTATCTACCAACATTCCTAATCCCATGATAAGTCCAAAAAGAATCATGGTATTCATCGTATAGCCTAAATAATTTAAAATCATTAAAGACATAAACATAGACATAGGGATAGCAAACCCAACAAACAATGCATTTTTAAACCCTAAAAAGAACATTAGGACAGTAACTACTAAAATAATACCGAAGAGAATATTGTTTACTAAATCATTTACATCGCCTATTGTTTTTGAAGACTGATCATTAGCATAGGTTACTTTTAGATTGCTAGGAAATTCATTTGCAATAGCCTCCTCAACTATAATTTTAATTTTTTCGGTGGCTGCAACCATGTTTTTTCCTGCTCGCTTTTTAACATCGAGCATTACTACCTGCTCTCCAAATTCTCTCGCATAAGTTGTTTTCTCTTTCTCCTTAAAAGAAACAGTTGCTATATTTTTTAAATAAATAGGATTGTTGTTTTCAGACTTAACCACAAAGTTTTCCAAATCTGAAGGTTTTTCAATTTCGCCTAATATTCTAATGGTTCTCCGTTGTCCGCTGGTTATAAAATTACCTGCAGACATCGTTATATTTCCATTATTAATGGCACCAATGATATCGTTGAAACTTACCTTAGCTGCCATCATTTTATAGATATCTACAGCAATTTCTATTTCTTTTTCTTGTGCTCCACGAATATCTACTTGTTTAATTTCAGGTAAATTTTCTATTTCATCTTGAAGATATTCTCCATATTCCTTTAATTTTTGAACAGGATAATCTCCAGAAATATTGATATTCAGTATAGGAAATTCTTCAGAAAGACTTAGGTCAAAAACATTGGGCTCCACCTTGGCTCCGTTAAAGGTTGGCCAATCTTCACCAGATGTTTCTACATCTATTTCATCCTTCACTTTTTGTTTTGCAGATTCTACTTCTATGTCTTCATCAAATTCTACAATAATCATGGAAACATCTTCTTGCGATGTTGAGGTTATTTCAACAACATTACTCACCGTTTTAAGTTTGTCTTCTAAAGGGGTTGTAATTAGCTTTTCGACATCTTCAGCAGTGTTTCCCGGATAGATAGAGCTTATATAAATCTTAGTTTCTTTTACTTCTGGAAAACTTTCACGAGGCATGCTTAGGTACGCAGAGAACCCTGAAAAGAGTATTAAAATCATCATTACATAAATGGTGGTTTTATTGCTAATTGCCCAGGAGGACAACCAAAACTCTTTATTTACATTTTTCTGTTTCTTACTCATTGCTTTCTACGTTTAAAATAGTTACGTTTTGTCCGTCTTTAACACTACGAGCGCCTTCATTTACAATGGTATCTCCGTTGGTTACCCCTTCAATAATCTCTACAAAATCCCCTTGTGTTTTTCCTGTTTTAATCATGACTTTAGCGGCAACAGCTTCATCAGAATTTCCTTTTCTTTTTGCTATATAAATATATTGTTCTCCTAAGGCATTTTCTGAAATTATACTTTGCGGAATTAAAACTGCCTTCTCACTAGTATAATCATTGATTTTTATTTTAGCCGTTAAATTGGGTTTTACGCTTTTATTTTTATTTGGAATATTAATCATAATAGAAAAAGTACGATTCCCAGGATTGATGTAATTACTCACCTGACTCACTTCTGCAGTTAAAGATTCTCCAAGAACAGGAAAATAAACTTCTACTGTTTTCCCTTTTGAAATAGAACTTAGATAACTTTCGGGAACATCTGCTTTTATATACATATCGTCCAGATTTACTAATCTAATTAACTCTGTCATACCAGCACTTACAACAGTTCCTTGTTCTGTAATTACATCGTCTATAATTCCTGAAAAAGGAGCTCGAATAGAAGTTTTTGCTACTTGAGACCGCATTTGGTTTACAGCATTTTGCATTCCTTCAAAATTTGCTTTTGCTTGAAGGTATTCCATCTCACTACCAATTTTTTGTTCCCATAAGCGTTTTTGTCTTTCATAGGTTGTTTCAGCTAAATTTAACTGGACTTCCATTTGTGCTAATTGTTGAGAGAGCCCACCATCGTCGATAGTTCCTAATACTTTTCCTTTAGAAACATGTTGACCTTCAATAACATTTATGGATGTTAGTAATCCTGAAAATTCTGGATATAAGATGATATTCTTTTTAGTAGCGACGCTTCCTTGCAATTCTAAAAAGTGGTTAAAATTATTTTGTTTAACCTGAAAAGCAGTAACCAAAGGAAAATTTTTAAGCGTATCTAACTTGGTAATAGCATCATCTATTTGTTTTAATTTGAGGTTGATTTCGGTTTGTTCAGAAATAATTTCAGAGCGTCTTTCTCGAATTTTATCTAGGTCATTGCTTTCTATAATTGATTCGACAGATTTTGAATCACCTCCACAAGAAGTGATGATAACCGTTAGAATTATAAGTGAAAATAATTTTTTCATCGTTGCAGTTTTATATAATGTTGATTAGTTGTTGTTTCTTAATTGTGGTGTGTTTAGCACCGTTTCTAAATCTACTTTAGTAGTAATCACTCTAAGCATAGATTCAAAATAATTTTGTTGTGCTGTATATAATTGAATTTGTGCCAATCGTAAGTCGAAACTAGTAGCAAGGCCCTCTGTAAATTTTACTTGATTTTTCGCTTCGATTCTTTCTGAAAGATCTAAGTTTTTCTTGTTGTCATTATAGTTTTCAATAGCGAACCTGTAATTGTTTTTAGCAGTATTTATTTCTAATAATACTCTTTGGTAGGTTTCTGTAAGTTGAGTTTCTGCTTGTTCTAATGCAATTTTTGCTTGTTGGGTTCTTGCGCTACGCATTCCACTACTTATAATTGGAATATTCATACTTACCCCAAGCATAGATGATTGATACCAAACTTGTTCACTGTTAAAAAAAGTAAAAGTATCACTGTTTGCAGCAGTACCGTAATTTAAAAATGCAGATAAATTAGGGATGGAATAACTTTTTTCTAATTTTACTTCAAGGTCCCTTTGTTCGGTATAGTTTGATGCAATTTTATAATCTATATTGTCTTCAATATTGATATTTTCTTCTAAAAAGCCTAAGTTGATATTGTCTTGTGTTAAGTCGTCAAGATTTTCTAATAAAGTAACATCGCTTTCAACATCAATACCAATAGCAAGGTTTAGCATTTGCTGAGCAATTATTAAGGTTCGTCTAGAATTCTTTAATTGTGTTTCGATATTAATTAGTGTAATTTCTAATTGCTCTACACTTTCTTCTTCGGTAAAACCGTTTTCGTAAATGGCGCGAGTTTCAATTAGATTTTTTTCAAGATTGGTTTTATTTAACTCGAAAATGGAAACTAATTCTTCTGAAAGGAGCACACTTCCGTAAGCATTAATTACACCTTTTCTAACCTCTAATTGAACTTTCTCATCAAAGTTTTCTGAATAATCTAAAAATGTTTTTGCTGCTTGAAGCCCTACTAAATAACTGCCATCAAAGATTAGCTGTGTTAAGGTTGCAGTTGCCGAAGCACTTTCTTTAGTGCCAAATGTAATAGGCACAAAAGTGCCTGGATCCCCTCCAACAATTTCTCCAGGAAGTAAAGTTACCGGTTGTTTTAAATTATTATTATAAGATAGATTTGCATCTATTTGAGGTAAACCCGCAGCGGTCGTTTCCCATTTTCTCTTAAGTGCAATGGCAATATCTCGTCTAGAATTTATTGCTGTATAATTACTATCTAGTGCAAACGTGATGGCTTGCTCTAAAGTGAAACTATATTTTTCCTCATTTTGCGAATAGCTAGTACTGGCTATTAAAACTAAAGCAAGAAAGATGAATACTTTATTCATTGTTTTTATTTTTATTGATGATTTGGTTTAATTTAGTAAGTCCTTTTTCTGTTACAATACCTCTTAAATGGTATTCTAAATAATTTTCCATAAGTTGTTTTTTTAAAAACATTTCTGAAGGGAAAAGCTCTTCATCTTTAATTCCTGTCATCCCTAAAAAGTATATTCTGGAAATAAACTCTATGTTTATATCCGATCTGTATAAACCTTGTAAAACTCCTTTTGTAATGTTATTTATTACACAATCCTGCATAATGTCAAATTGTTTCTTTTTTATTGTATTATGTATTTCTGGGTAATATTTGGAGAGTTGATATTGGGGAGAAGTCTTTTCTCCTTTTAATTGCTCCAAAATCAAAGTTTTTATTTCGAATAATTCTTCTATGGGGTTTTTATTTAAAGAACAAATACAATCTATACCCTGCGAAATGCTTTCAAATACTTTAAGAGTAGTTTCTTTTACTAACTGTGTTTTGTTTTTAAAATGTGCATAAATGGTCTTTTTAGAAATGCCCATTTTATTGGCTATGTCGTCCATAGTCACGCTTTTAAAGCCAAATGTCAAGAATAATTCTTCTGCCTTTTTTAATATTTTTTCCTTCAATATATTTTATTTAGAGGACAAAAGTAAGCAAGGAAACTTTAAAAACAAAAAAAGTTTCCAAAGTTTTAACAATTTTAACTTTTGAGTGACAGGAAGTTTTAAGTACTATTCATACTTCTTCTATTTTGTTTTATTTTTGTAAAAACTTTATTTAATGCTAGCAATAGAAAAATACAGCAATTCGCTTCAAAAATACTTGGATGAAGTAGTAACTATTAAGGAACCTATTCAATTATACGAACCAATAAAATATATTGTTTCGTTAGGAGGGAAAAGATTACGTCCAGTACTTACTTTAATGTCTTGCGAATTTTTTAATACTGATTTTAAGAAGGCACTTCCAGCTGCTTTGGCTTTAGAATTATTCCATAACTTTTCTTTGATTCATGATGATATTATGGATGAAGCACCTTTGCGAAGAGGAAAAGAAACCGTGCATCAAAAATGGGATTTAAATACAGGAATCCTTTCTGGGGACGCGATGTTGATTTTAGCTTATCAGTTATTTGAAGAATATGAACCCGAAAAATTTAGTGACTTAGCAAAACTATTTAGCAAGACTGCCTTGCAGGTTTGTGAAGGTCAACAATACGATGTAGATTTTGAAACCAGAAATGACGTAACCATTGCTGATTATATAAAAATGATCGATTATAAAACAGCGGTGTTACTTGGAGCGGCAATGAATATGGGAGCTATTGTAGCAGATGCTTCCAAAGATTGTAGAGAGAATAGTTATGAATTTGGTAGAAATTTAGGAATTGCGTTTCAGTTACAAGATGATTATTTAGATTGTTTTGGAAATCCTGAAACCTTTGGAAAACAAATTGGAGGAGACATTATCGCCAATAAAAAAACCATCCTTTATATAAAAGCGTATCAGAATAGTAGTGATTCAGAAAAAATATTCTTAGAAAAATTATTTTCAGAAAAACCTGAAGATCCAACGAGTAAAATTAAAACAGTACTTGAAATTTATAATAAATCGGGAGCGACAAAGGAGACTTTAAAAGAGATTACAAACTACACACAAAAGGCAAATGAGATTTTAATGAAACTCGATATTTCTGAAAAGAATAAAGAAACATTATTGTTATTTGGAGATAAGTTGATGAAGCGGAAAGTTTAATGTTTTTAGGCAATCTTGTGTAAATGAAAATTAAAGATATTTTAAAAACAGATAAGCACAGGCCTTGGAAATTGCCAATTAATAATTGGAAATTTTACCAAGAGTGGAATAATGCTATTTTTTTACATTGGCAAGTTGATTTGAATGAATTGAAAAAGCATGTTCCAAATGAAATTGAAATTGACCTATTCGATGGTAACCCTTGGGTGTCTATGGTTGCTTTTTCAATGGAAAATTTAAGACATAAAAACCTCCCTTCATTTTCGCCAATTTCTAATTTTGATGAGATTAATATTAGAACCTATGTTAAGTATAAAGGAAAAAGTGGCGTATTTTTTCTAAGTATAGAAGGTGGGACTATTTTATCTTGCAAACTGGCTAAAGAAATATCTGAATTACCTTACCGGTTTTCAAAGATATTTCGTGATGAAATTAATTTTCACTCATTAAATTCTGAATATAATGATGAATTGAAGATGCAATATGTTATAGGAAAAAGAATATCAAAAAAAGAGGCTATTGATAAATGGTTGACAGAACGATATGCACTATTTCAAGACACAAAAAATTCAATTAATGGTTTTGAAATACATCATATTGAATGGCCAATTAACAAAATTGAAATAACTAGTCTTAGTTTGAATTACAATAGGTTCAATAAATTAATTAATAATAACCCTGATAGAATTCATTACTCAAAAGGCGTTGAAGTTATCGCTTGGGATAAAAATAAAACAAAAAGGACTAGACCTATCTAAGTTAATATATTTAACATAGCAAATGCGCCAACTAGTAACCATAAACGAAATTATAACCACTTCTGAAGAGTTATCACTCTACAAAAAGTTAGTGCTTCAATTAAATAAAGATTTTTTACGTGCAAATGTTTCTGTGGATTTTAAAAAAGACATTCAGCCAAACAATCTTATTCTTCAACTACAGGAAACCATTTCAAAATTGATAAATGAACAATTTTCAGAGTATTTAAATTTGCTTTATATCGTAGATGTTTCCGAAGTAAAAATAAAAAGTATTGATACAAACGATTTTAAATTAATGACCGAGCAAGTCACTTTTTTAATTTTATCTAGAGAATGGCAAAAAGTGTGGTTTAGAAATAAGATGTAAATGTTAGCAGTACCCTTCGACTCCGCTCAGGGAACACCTTCGACTCTGCTCAGGAACACCTTCGACTCCGCTCAGGGTACGACAATGCTGTTTGCTGAGCGGAGCCGAAGTGAACGTTTATTTGAAAATATACTTAGGTATCAAAAATAAAACCTAACAAATGGATTGTAGGGACTTACGTAAATACTTCTAGCAGAATCATATAAAACATCAAACCGAATTCCCATAGTTACAGGCCCTGTATTAAATCCAGCACCTATATATAATCCGGGATACCAGTAACTCTGCTTAGGTTCTCCAGTCCAATCTTCAAATTCTCTATTTACATACAATTGCTCAAACTCTGCAGAAAGCTGAAGCTGTGGAAATACATTGTAAAAGCCAAGAAAACTTGTTCCTAAAATATAGGATTCATAAAAGTTTTTTTCTGTACTATAAGACATATTAAGTCCAACACCAGCAGCAAATTTTTCATTAAAATTATAGATGCCACTAGGAGCGAGGGTGCCACTAAAAAAACCGTTTCCAAAACTCAATCCAATCCCGCCACCAAAACTTACATGAGACCAAAACTCAGATTTTTGATTTTGATTTTGGACATGTTCTTGGGCTTGACAATCTTGGTTGTAGAAAACAAGAAAGACAGCTAAAATAATCGTTATAAAACTAGGAATTAAAGGCTTTTTCATCTTTTTTAATATAAGAAGTTTAGACTTTAAATATATAAAATTAAAGAATAAAGTAATTGTAATTATTGTATTTTTGCGCACTTTACAACAAATTAGGCTATTAAAGCCCTTTTATGGATAAATATTCATTTCTTAATGCGGTACATCCTAGCTTTATCGCAGAACTTTACGATACTTATTTAAAATCACCAGACGAAATAGAGCCCAGTTGGAGAGCATTTTTTCAGGGTTTTGATTTTGGAATTGAAAATGGTTCTATTGAGGCATTAGGAATTGAAGTAGACGAATCGCTTGTTTGTGCTAATGTCTATAAGGAATTTCAAGTTATTAAGTTAATTGATGATTACCGAACTCGAGGACATTTATTTACGAAAACCAATCCTGTTAGAAACCGAAGAACTTATTTGCCAACATTGGATATTGAGAATTTTGGTTTAAATCAATATGATTTACCAACTGTTTTTAAAGCAGGGGAAATTATTGGTATTGGGGATGCGAGTTTAGAAGATATAATTAAGCATCTTGAAAGCGTTTATTGTGACTCTATTGGAGTGGAATATATGTACATTCGAAAGCCTGAAGAAAGAGAATGGATTCAGGAAAAACTACATAAAAATGCCAATCATCCCGATTTTACCAATGATCAAAAAAAGTTCATTCTTAAAAAATTAAACGAAGCTATTTCTTTCGAAAACTTCTTGCATACCAAATATGTGGGACAAAAAAGATTTTCTTTAGAAGGAGGTGAGAGTTTAATTCCTGCGATTGATATTCTTATTAAAGCGGCATCAGACAAAGGTGTAGAAGAATTTGTAATGGGAATGGCTCATAGAGGAAGGTTAAACACATTAACGAATATATTCGGGAAGAGCGCTAAGGATATCTTTAGTGAGTTTGATGGGAAAGATTATGAGCAAGATATTTTTGATGGTGATGTTAAATATCATTTGGGTTGGACTTCAAAACGAAAGCTTGATAACGGAAAAGAAATCAATCTTAATATTGCTCCAAATCCATCGCATTTAGAAACAGTTGGAGGAATAGTTGAAGGGATAGTAAGAGCAAAACAAGATAGAAAGTATAAAGACAATATAGAAAAAGTATTGCCAATAATCGTACACGGAGATGCAGCAATTGCTGGACAAGGAGTAGTTTACGAAGTTGTGCAAATGGCAAGTCTTGAAGGTTATAAAACTGGAGGGACGATACATATTGTGGTGAATAATCAAATTGGATTTACTACCAATTATTTAGACGCTCGCTCCTCCACTTATTGTACCGATGTTGGAAAAGTTACCCTTTCTCCAGTATTGCACGTAAATGCAGATGATGCAGAAGCAGTAGTTCACGCAATGTTATTTGCTTTGGATTATCGTATGGAGTTTGGAAGGGATGTTTTTATAGACCTTTTGGGGTATAGAAAATACGGACATAACGAAGGAGATGAACCTAGATTTACACAACCTAAATTATATAAAGCCATTGCAAAGCATAAAAACTCGAGAGATATTTATGCAAATCGATTAATAAAGGAAGGCTTAATTGATGATAGTTTTGTAAAGAAATTAGAAATAGAATACAAAGATAAATTAGAGGAGAATCTTGAAGACTCAAGAAAAGATGATAAGGCTATTATCACAGCTATTATGAAGGATGAATGGGAAGGATTTCATCATGCGCAAGAAGATAAAATGATGTTGCCAGTTGATACAACTATTGATATAAATCTATTAACTGAAATAGCAACGTCCATCACAGAATTACCCAAAGATAAAAAGTTTATAAGAAAAACAACGAGGCTAATTGATGCACGCCAGAAAATGTATTTTGAAAAAAATAAATTGGATTGGGCAATGGCAGAATTGTTGGCTTACGGAAGTTTGCTCAAGGAAGGATTCGATGTTAGAATGAGTGGTCAAGATGTGGAACGTGGTACTTTTTCACATCGTCATGCAGTGATAAAAGTTGAAGAAAGCGAAGAAGAAATTACCTTATTAAATGAGCTAAAAGGCGAGCAAGGCAACTTTTACATTTATAACTCTTTATTATCAGAATATGGGGTTGTTGGGTTTGATTATGGATATGCCATGGCAAGTCCGAAAACATTAACCATCTGGGAGGCACAATTTGGAGATTTTAGTAATGGGGCTCAGATAATGATAGATCAATATATTTCTGCTGCCGAAGATAAATGGGAGCTTCAAAATGGTTTGGTTATGTTATTACCTCACGGTTACGAAGGTCAAGGAGCGGAGCATTCTTCAGCTAGAATGGAGCGTTATCTTCAACTTTGTGCTAGAGATAATATGTTTGTGGCAGATTGTACGACTCCTGCCAATCTATTTCATTTATTAAGAAGACAAATGAAGGTAAATTATAGAAAACCTCTCATTGTATTCACTCCTAAAAGTTTATTGAGACATCCAAAAGTGGTGTCTACAAAAGAAGAATTTGCTAACGGAAGTTTCCAAATGTTGATTGATGATGTTGATGCAATTTCAGATAAAATTAAAACGCTTGTTTTTGTAACAGGAAAATTCTATTACGATTTATTAGAAAAGAAAGAAACATTGGGCCGTGATGATGTTGCATTAGTTCGTATTGAACAATTATTTCCGTTGCCTGTGGAGCAAATGCAGGAGGCGATGGAAAAATATAAAAATGCAAAAGATGTAGTTTGGGCACAAGAAGAGCCCAAAAATATGGGAGCTTATTCCCATGTTTTAATGCATTGCGATGCTGCGAAGTTTTTTAGAGTTTGTAGTAGAAAAATTTATGCGACTCCAGCATCTGGAAGCCCAACAAGATTTAAATCAAGACACGAAAAAGTAATTGATTGTGTTTTTGAAACCCCCATTAAATAAAAAAATAAAATCCTTTTTAAAAGGAAAATGATAAGATTATGGCATTAGAAATGAAAGTTCCATCTCCAGGGGAATCCATCACAGAAGTTGAAATAGCAGAATGGTTAGTTGCAGATGGAGATTGGGTAGAAAAAGACCAAACGATAGCCGAAGTAGACAGTGATAAAGCTACCTTAGAATTACCTGCAGAAGCTAGTGGAATAATTACACTAAAAGCTGAAGAAGGAGATGCGGTAGCAGTGGGAGCAGTGGTTTGTTTAATTGATACAGATGCGAAACGACCAGAGGGTAGTGAGCAGTCTATAGTTAACAATACTCAAGAAGAAACTAAAATTGAAACTGAAAAGCCTGTAGAAAGTGTAAATGAAACCTACGCAACAGGAACAGCTTCACCAGCAGCAAAAAAGATATTAGCTGAGAAAAATATAGACCCTAAATCTTTAAAAGGAACAGGAAAAGATGGAAGAGTAACTAAAGATGATGCGGTAAAAGCAGTGCCGTCTATGGGGACTCCAGGTGATGGAGAACGAGGGACCTCTAGAAAAAAATTGTCGATGCTCCGTAGAAAAGTAGCAGAGCGTTTGGTAGTGGTTAAAAATGAAACAGCGATGCTAACTACTTTTAACGAAGTAGATATGTCACCTATTTTTGAGCTAAGAAAGCAATATAAAGAAGAGTTTAAAGAGAAGCATGGAGTAGGATTAGGTTTTATGTCTTTTTTCACTTTAGCGGTGGTAAGAGCTTTAGAATTATTTCCAGATGTGAATTCTATGATCGATGGAGATTTTCAAATAAAGCATGATTTTAAGGATATTTCTATTGCAGTTTCGGGACCAAAAGGGTTGATGGTTCCAGTTATTAGGAATGCTGAAAATTTAAGTTTTAAAGGAGTTGAATCTGAAGTAAAAAGATTGGCAATACTTGCAAGAGATGGTCAGATTACGGTAGATGAAATGACTGGAGGAACCTTTACTATTACTAATGGTGGGGTATTTGGGTCTATGTTATCAACTCCAATTTTAAATCCTCCTCAAAGTGGAATTTTAGGAATGCATAATATAGTTGAAAGGCCTATTGCTGTAAATGGAGAAGTAAAAATTAGACCAATTATGTTTGTGGCATTATCTTATGACCATAGAATAATTGATGGAAGAGAATCTGTTGGGTTTTTAGTTGCAGTTAAAGAAGCCTTGGAAAACCCTCAAGAATTTTTAATGGACAACGATGTGAAAAAGGCATTGGAATTATAGAAAATAAAAATTATAATTAATAAAAAACCCAGCAAATCTGCTGGGTTTTTTGGTTAGTTAACTGAAAATATAATATTTTTAATTCTATGCTATTAAAAACGAAACAAGATTTAGAATTACAATACTTAATACAGCAATTATTGCTGAAATAAATAAAACTCTATTAATTCTAGTTTTCTTAATCTCTTTTTCCTTAACATTAAAAACGATGTCACTTTTCATTATGTAAAAGTCTGAAAACTAAACATAAAAAGAAATAAGAGTAAACACGTAAATTTCAAATAATAAAAAAGGAACTACAAAAGTTTATCTGTATTATCTTTTGCCCAAATAAGAAGACTATTAGTTTTACGCTCTAATTTTAATTTTGAAATAATATTACTACGATGTTTTTCAACCGTACGGTAAGATATAAATAATAAAGAAGCTATTTCTTTATTGGTTTTATCTTTTGCAATAAGTTTCAGTATCTTTTTTTCTGAAGGAGTTAAATTATTTAAGTACGATTCTTTATAAGGGTTAATTCCTAATAAATCTTTAATTTTTGGACTAAAGTAAGGCACTCCATTGGTGACAGATTCAATGCAAGTTTCTATTTCTTCAATAGCAAACTCTTTTAGAATGTATCCAAAAATATTTAATTCATTTGCTTTCTGAAAAAGCACCTTTTCCTTATGAAAAGTAATTAATATGATTTTTGTTTTAATATTGTTTAACTTACATTCTTTTGCAACATCCAAGCCAGTCATATAAGGCATTTGTATGTCTAATATTGCAATGTCTGGCTTTTCCTTTACAATTAGATTATAGGCCTCTTGGCCATTATTTCCACTACCAATTACATTGAATTTTTTCTCTAATAAAAAATCATTCAAACCTTTTAATAATAAAGGGTGATCATCTGCGGTTATGATGGTTTGGCTTTTCATATTATAGGGAAAGTATATTCAATTAATGTACCATCTCCTTTTTTAGACTGCACTTTCATTTGACCGTTTAAAAACTTTGTTCTCTCTAATAAAGTTTTCAATCCTAAGGATTTTGAATCGTTATATTTTTCAGAAAAATTATAACCAATTCCATTGTCTTTTATCGTTATAAGAATTGAATTTGCTGCCTTTGAAATAGAAACTTTACTGGCTTCAGCTTTTGCATGTTTTATAATATTACTCAAACTTTCCTGAATGATTCGATAGATATTAACTTCCTGTTCTTTCTGAAAAATATTATCAATATTTTCAATTTCAGAAGAAATAAATAAAGAAGTGTTTTCGTCAATTTGGGTAATGGTGTATTCTATAGCTTTTGTTATTCCCAATTCTTGAAGTTGAAAAGGATGTAAATCTCTAGATATAGACCTTACTTCTTCAATGGTTTCTTCCACCAATTCTTTTGTAGAATTATTACCGGAATTAATTAGTTTGTTTTTAATAATCAATAATCTTTGTCCTAAACCATCGTGCAAATCTTTTGAAATACGTTTGCGTTCATCTTCTTGTGAGAGTAATAAATCTTGACTAAATTTTTCTTGAAGATTTTTTTTGCTTTTTAAATCACGCTGGTTGCGATATAACAACACTAATCCAAACAATAATACCAAAGCAATACCTATTATTAATGAAAGCTTTTTAAAAGAGTCATTATCTTTTTCTAAAAGCTGAATGTTTGTATTTTTTTCAACCAATTCTTTTTCCTTTTTCTCTGTTTCATATAGAGTTTGATAATAAGCTAAAGAATTAGCAGAGCTTTGATTAAAAATAGAATCTTTGATTGTAAAATAATCGTTTTTATACTGCAGGCTTTTTTTATAATCTCCCAAGTTTAAATAAATATCTGAAAGTAATAAATGGGATTCCATTTTATCTTCTTCGTGATGTAGATTTTTAGAAATTTCATTTTTTTGCTCTGCAAAACCTAAGGCTTTTTCATATTCTTCAATAGAGAGGTAATAAACTGCTTTCGCGCCATAATAGTAGGATTCTGCGAATTTATCTCCTTTAACATCTTCAAATTTTTCATCTAAAAGGACTAGTTCTTTTTCAGCTTTTTCAAACTCATAATCATGGCAGTAATATTCAGATAGTTTGCCGTGAATAATCATATAATTAATTTTGTCGCTTTTAAGATTGGGGAGTCGTAATATGCTATCTGCTTTAAGAAGATATTGAAGTTGTAGTTTTTTTTCTCCAGATTTTTTATAGTCAACCGCTTGGTTATAATAAGAAACGGTAAGATGTTCAATTAAATTTAGCTCAATTAATTTGTTTATAAGTATCTCTCTTTCATATTTTGCTTTATCGTAAAAGCCATTCATACTATACATGGTGATATTACCCTGTTGGGCAAATTGCATATAATCGTAATCTTTTAAGTTTTCATAATAGAGGTAAGCATTTTTAAAGTCTTTTCCTGCTAGCGTAAAATTACCAAGATTAGAATTTGCCTGCCCTCTAAAAAGATAAGCATCTGCTACATAAATAGAATCTTTTCTAGAAAAATTATTTATTGCAAGTGTATAATCTTCAATCGCTTTATTTAAATCTAATCTATAATTGGCTCCTCCTCTTTTTAAATATAAGCCGCCCAATAAAAAACTATCTTTAATCTTGTATTTATAGGCCAATACTTCATCTATAATAGTGATGGCTTTTCTAGGGTCATTTTTAAATGCAGTAAGTGTGTATTGAAGATTCATTGCCTTTTTTGCAGCAAGTTCAATACTATCTAGCTCTTTGGCAAGGGTAATAAATTGAATACTAAAAACAATAAAAGTGTCATTGTCTTTTCTGAAAGATTTTGATAACACAGAATCTATTGCTTCCAATTTTAATAATGGATTGTGTGTGGTATCTGCAATAGATCTATAATGCTGAATATCTTGTGAAATTCCTGAAAACGGAAATACACATATAAAAGTAAGTAAAACTAGAATATTCTTCAAGATAGATAGGTTTGTAGGGAGACTATAAAACTACTAAAAAAAAGTAAAGGAAGTGTGAAAAATATAAGAATTCTATTTTACATAAAAACAATTTCTTCCGTAGTCAATAACGGCACGTGTTTGTTTTAAAAAATCGGCGCCAATTATTCCGTGAACAGGATTTTCTTCAACTTGTTGCAAGGCTTCGTTTACATGTGATAAATCAAATAATACAAAATCTATTTTTGTTAGTTCCCATACACCTATAGAGATATTGTTGTTTCTGGCCAATTCAGTTTTCATATTAATGGCTCCCGCTCCCGCAGCTTTTATTTTACTAGCTTCACTATTAAGATAAAAATAATCGACACTATCAAAACCAATACAGCTTGTAGAGGCTCCTGTATCTAAAATAAAATCACCAGAAACAGAGTTAATTTTGGCTGAAAATCTATAATGACCAGACTTTAATTTATTTAATGGAATTCTATAAAATCCTTTGCTTTCAAGAAGTTCGCGTAACTGCATTTAGTTTTTTTGTCAAATATAAGGAACATCTTATTTATGATTTGCAACAATAATGTAGCTTTGCAATTATGTTAACAGACACCCATACTCATTTATATAGCGAGGCTTTTACAGAAGATAGAGATAAAATGATACAAATAGCTATAGAAGCTGGCGTAGGCCGATTTTTTATTCCGGCAATAGATTCAGGTTTTACAGAAGCAATGTATGAGTTGGAAAAAGATTATCCAGCACATGTTTTTTTAATGATGGGTTTGCATCCTACTTCTGTTAAAGAAAACTATAAAGAGGAACTTGCACACGTTAAAGAGCAGTTTGAAAAAAGAAATTTTTATGCTGTTGGCGAAATTGGAATAGATTTGTATTGGGATACGAGTACTTTAGATATTCAGAAAAAAGCTTTTCGGGAACAAATTCAGTTAGCAAAACAATATAAATTACCTATTATTATTCATTGTCGAGATGCTTTTAATGAGGTTTTTGAAGTATTAGAAACTGAAAAAGGAGATGATTTATTCGGAATATTTCATTGTTTTACAGGAACCGAAGAACAAGCAGAACAGGCAATTTCATATAATATGAAGCTAGGAATTGGAGGAGTTGTAACTTTTAAAAACGGAAAGATTGATCAGTTTTTAAATAGAATTGATCTGAAACATATCGTTTTAGAAACCGATGCGCCGTATCTTTCGCCTATACCTTATAGAGGAAAACGGAATGAAAGTAGTTATGTTTCTTTAGTTTGTAAAAAGGTTGCTGAGATTTATGGAATTTCTGAAAGCGAAGTTGCAAAAATCACAACAAAGAATTCAAAAGATGTATTTGGAATTTAATATAATCAAAGAATGAAAAAAGAACCAAACATACTCCTTATATATACAGGAGGAACCATTGGAATGATTAAGGACTTTGAAACAGGGACTTTACACAATTTCAATTTTGATGAATTGTTAGAGTATATTCCAGAGTTGAACCTGTTAGAATGTAATATCGCAACTAAAAGTTTTGACGAGCCTATAGATAGTTCAAATATGAATCCAGATCATTGGGTTGAATTGGCTACAGTTATTGAAGAGAGTTATAATGATTTTGATGGATTTGTAATTCTTCATGGAAGTGATACCATGTCTTACACAGCATCTGCTTTAAGTTTTATGCTAGAAAACCTGAACAAACCCGTAATTTTCACAGGGTCGCAATTACCCATTGGTGATTTGCGAACAGATGCTAAAGAAAATTTAATTACTTCTATACAAATTGCTTCTCTTTGCGATAATGGTAAGCCACCAATTACAGAAGTTTGTTTGTATTTTGAATACAAATTATATAGAGCTAATAGAACCACAAAAATAAATGCAGAACATTTTGAAGCTTTCGCTTCATTAAATTATCCACCTTTAGTGGTAAGTGGGGTTAACTTAGAGGTAAACGAGCAAGCCTTGTTAAAACCAAATAGGAATGAAAAATTAATAGTTCATAAAAATATAGTATCAGATATACTCTTAGTAAAAATGTTTCCGGGGATTACGAGAGATACTATTAATCATTTATTTTCCTATCCCAATATAAAAGGAATGGTTATTGAGAGTTATGGAAGCGGAAACCTAACCGATAAGGATTGGTTTATAAAAGCTTTAAAAGAAATAACAGATAAAGAGATTCCAGTGGTGAATGTGACGCAATGTTCTGGTGGAAGTGTTAATATGAGTATTTATAGCGTGAACAAAAAGTTGAATAAAGTTGGAGTAATATCTGGAAAAGACATTACTACGGAAGCTGCTTTAGCTAAATTAATGTTTATGTTAGGAAAAAATATTCCTGCTAACAAGTTCAAAACCATATTCGAAACGTCCTTACGTGGAGAAATGAAATAAATTAACTTGTTAAATATTTCATCAAGCTATTTTTTTTTTGTTATTTGGCAGACCATTTGGCATTTTTGTTAAAATTATGACAATTTAGAGAGGTGGCCGAGTGGTCGAAGGCGCACGCCTGGAAAGTGTGTATACGCCACAAGCGTATCGAGGGTTCGAATCCCTTCCTCTCTGCAAAAAAAAACAG
>Ga0164313_10001766_pt1 | contig 19318 bp, 19 predicted proteins | sample GuaBasSedimGuay4_FD_113735 | JGI IMG/M metagenome (GOLD analysis project Ga0164313, IMG submission 113735) | Subseafloor sediment microbial communities from Guaymas Basin, Gulf of California, Mexico - Guay4, Core 4569-4, 0-3 cm | ecosystem: Environmental > Aquatic > Marine > Hydrothermal vents... | reverse complement strand
TTCGATCATTGGATTAGGATAAACCAACAAACTACTTTCATCAAAAATTTCATCAATTTCTGTAACCGTAGTTATGGTAAAATTGTCACTAATACTTGAATAGTTATTGCCGTTGTTATCCATTACAACTAATATTTGCCCCTGTGTTGTATACATATCGGGAACAGTCCAATCATAGTTTAAAGAATCTACAGAAATATCTAACATTAAAGGTTCCCAAGTGGTTCCGCCATCTCCAGAATAAAACAAATCCCAATTTTGGGTATCATGCGGAATAACAACCTCCCATTGTATATTTATTGTTTCGCCGGAATTGAATGTTTCTCCGCCTATTGGGTAAACAAGATTAACATGGGCATTAGTTTGCATAACAATCAAAAACACTGATAGTAAAAGAATTAACCTAATTTTCATCACATTAAGAATTAAGATTATTAAAAGTCGTAACTATGAGGGCACTCAATTATAGATATGCCCAAACACTATAAATAGTTGCCTAACCTAAATTTTGAACAATTTTAATTAGGATCCAAATCACTCCGGATGCCAAGAAAATTGTTAATATACTCAATAGACTCGTCCTTCTTTTATCTTTTTTACTTCGGATCCATAGCTGTTTCTTAATCTCATCTAGCTCTTGATTTGTTACAGTTTTAAATCTTAGTTTTTTACCTTTTTTAAACCTTAGCGTGCCTTTTATAAAGTAATCTTTTTTCTTTAAGAGTGCTTTGTTTGCTTTTAGCCTGGCAATCATGTCGCATATATGGCCTTGGCTTGACAAGAATTTAGTTTATAAAATTAAATGTGATTAAACTATTAATGGTCGTTCTCTTTCCGATAAATCTTGATTTCGCTTTGTTCAACTTTTATTCATTGCCCTATTGCCACGCACGAAACTCATTCAAAGTTTCTTTAATAATACGTAAACAATCGTCCATTTGTCCATCGGTCATAACCAAGGGTGGTGCAAAACGAATAATATTGCCATGGGTTGGCTTTGCCAGTAATCCATTGTCACGAAGTTTAAGACATATTTTCCAGGCGGTATCGCTATCGGCGGTATCGTTTATCAGCATCGCATTCAGCAATCCTTTGCCTCTCACTTTTAGCACCAACGGATTGTCTGCAACTAACGATTCCAAAGCAACCCTGAATTTAATACCAAGTGTACTGGCACGATCTGCAAGTTTCTCATCACGAACCACTTGTAAAGCTTCTATAGCTACCTTTGCAGCTATGGGATTACCGCCAAATGTAGAACCATGTGTACCCGGGGTAATTACATCCATCACCCAATTATCGGCTAATACTGCAGAAACCGGGTAAACCCCACCTGACAATGCTTTCCCGAGGATCAAAATATCCGGATGGACTTTCTCATGGTCGCAAGCCAATAACCGTCCTGTTCGCGCTATTCCGGTTTGTACCTCATCGGCAATAAACAAAACATTTTGTTCGCGACACATCGCTGCTGATTTTGAAAGATAACCATCGTCGGGTACATCAACACCTGCTTCGCCTTGAATAGGTTCAACCAAAAATCCAACCACATCTGGGTCTTTTAATGCTACTGCAAGTGCCTTTAAATTATTATAAGGAATGCTAATAAACCCGGGAGTATAAGGACCAAAATTCGTATTGGCATCCGGGTCACTCGAAAACGAAACCACAGAAATAGTCCGTCCATGAAAATTTCCTTCACATACAATTATTTTCGCTGCGTTCTCTTTTACTCCTTTTTTATCATATCCCCACTTACGGGCTAGTTTAAGTGCCGTTTCTACTGCTTCAACACCGGTATTAATTGGGAGTACTTTTTCATAACCAAAATACTTTGTGATATACTTTTCGTACCTGCCTAACACATTGTTATAAAATGCCCGGGAAGTCAATGTTAAAGTTTTTGCCTGCTCACTTAAAGCATTGATTATCCTGGGATGACAATGCCCTTGATTTACAGCAGAGTATGCAGAAAGAAAATCATAATACCGTTTTCCATCCACATCCCAAACATACACCCCTTCGCCCCGTTCTAATACAACTGGCAATGGATGATAATTATGCGCTCCATACCTATTCTCAAGGTCTATTTCCCGTTGTGTCTTTTCTGTCATTACTTCTTTTAGTTCCATGGGTTTACATTTTTTGATGAAAGTTTTCAAAAATAAGCAAATTGAACCGATGCCGTGTGTATTCAGCAAAATTAATTTGTAATTGTTGTCGTGAATAAATTTCATCAAAAGACGTATTTTCCCACTATGAAAAAAGAATATGATTATGTAATCGTTGGGAGTGGGTTTGGGGGTTCCGTATCTGCGTTGCGATTAGCCGAAAAAGGCTATTCGGTTTTGGTTATCGAAAAAGGAAAGCGATTTGAAGCTAAGGATTTTCCAAAAACTAACCTTAACCTCAAAAAATGGTTGTGGTTGCCCTCGATGCGGTTTTTTGGCATTTTTAAACTCACTTTTTTTAAGCATGTCGGCATTGTTTCAGGAGTTGGCGTTGGTGGTGGTTCGTTGGTATATGCAAATACATTACCTGTTCCACAAAAAGCGTTTTTTAACAGCGGCAGCTGGGCCGGATTAGCCGATTGGCAAAATGAACTGGAACCGTTTTACCGAACGGCAGAAAAAATGTTGGGTGCTGCCAGGGTACCCATTCCGGGACCTGCAGATGAAGCGCTAAAGGAAGTGGCCATTAAGATTGGCAAAGAAGACGAATACGCTGCAACCAATGTTTCTGTTTTTTTTGGAGAACCGGACAAAATGGTTAAAGACCCTTATTTTAGTGGTAAAGGCCCCGATCGTGCCGGATGCAATTACTGTGGTGCCTGCATGACTGGATGCCGGTACAATGCAAAAAACACATTGGATAAAAACTACCTCTACCTCGCCGAACAACTCGGCGTTGACATTATGCCCGAAAAAGAAGTATTTGATGTTCTTCCGAATGACCCGGAAGGAAAAACGGGATATGTTATCCATTACAAATCGGCTACTAAAACACATAAGAAAAAAGATAAGGTAAAAGCAAAAAATATCATTTTTGCTGGTGGTGTTTTAGGGACTGTTAGCCTGCTTTTAAAATTAAAAGAGGGTTCTCTCCCAAATTTATCCGAAAGACTCGGATTCGATATCAGAACTAATAACGAGAGCCTTATTGGGGTGATTAACGATAAAAACGATAAAGACTTTTCAAAAGGGGTCGCCATTGGTTCCATCTTACATACCGACGAAAACTCACATCTCGAAGTGGTTCGATACGGAAAGGGCTCTTCATTCTGGCGATTAAGCTTTATTCCGTTGGCTTACGGGCACACTTTTGGCAAACGGATGAAAGCTTTGTTTAAAAACTATTTCAGCAAGCCCTGGCGATATACCAAAATTGCATTGCAATGGAATTTTACAACTAAGAACACGATTTTATTGTTTATGCAAACCCTTGATAGTACCATCCGGTTTAAACGAGGAGGAACTGGAATGGTATCAACAATCCAGGAAGGGGAAAAGCCGACATCGTTTATTCCTGAAGCCAAGAAACTGGCTGAAGTTTACGGAAAAGTTACTGATGGCGAGTCTTTTATTCTATCGACCGAAACTATTTTGGGTATTCCCACAACTGCGCATATTCTTGGCGGATGTGTGATTGGCGAAAACGCAGAAAAAGGGGTGATTGATAAGAATCAAAAGGTTTTTGGTTACCAAAACATGATGGTGGTTGATGGTTCTGCAATTTCCGCCAATCCGGGGGTTAATCCATCGTTATCGATTACTGCTATGTCGGAACGGGCGATGAGTATGGTGGCGGATAAAGAGTGATTTAGCTCATTAAGTCCGGTTATTCGGCTCATAATTGTTAATTTTGAGCCGTATTATTGTTTTTTTGAGCTGAACTGATTGTGTGGTGTGTAGTTTATCTTAAGATTATTCAGATATTCATCAGCCATAAGTTGTACATGGGCGCTTCCATGGCAAGGGTATTAAAACCCAATTCTTTATGTAAAAACTCGATTACACGGACTTTCATTTCGAAAATATTGCCGTACTCATGCGTCAATTCACCCAGCATTACCATGCGTTTACCCAAAAAATCATCTTTTTAAAAATACAGATCTGAATGCTCCTTTGATTCGGGTGGCAGAAGCGTGTGCGTGATTAATTCCTGGGCTTGTCCGAAAGGGAGATTTAACAAACAGATAAAACTTTGAGCTGTTTTTTTCATCAGGAATCGATTAATATGCTAATTATAAAACCGCTTTATCTTTTTGGAAATATTTTGAAAATAATTCCGCTGTTTATTTATTAATACTTTTTATTTCATCATTATCTCGTTTTCCTAATTCTATTGCACTCATTGATGTAGCTACTTCTTTGCCGGTTTTCTCTTCAATTTCTTTTCTTGTGTTTCCTGCAATAGTCCCTCCTTGTTTTGCAATTATTTTGTTTTCTTTAAATGTTTCAGGCTTCTTTTCTTTTGAAATCTCTTTTGTCGTTGCCTCCGCTAACATATTAAGAACCAGTTCTAAATTGGTCATGTTGTCTCTAAGATTTTCTTTTTTCAGGTTCTTGAATTTTTTGTATTCTTTGATGTTATATCCTGACCAGGCTTTAGTAATTTCATTAGTTAAAATTGCGTATTCTAATCCTTTTTTCACACCTCGTAATTCCCATTCATCTGTTAGTTCTTTTCGGACTTCAATACTTTTTAGTCGTTGGTTAATCCAGTTTTTTGAATATCCTTTCTTGAGATATGTCTCCATTGCACGGTCAAATGCAAGTTCCGGGTCTTCGGTTTCTTCAATTCTCTCATAACCTACTTTTGCCAACCAAACTTTAAAAGGTTCTGCTTTTGGTGAAGGAACTGATTGTATAAGTCGTAGTAATTGCTTTGTGTCAGCAACATCGGTTATTCGCATTTTACCATCAACTGCTAATAATTTCAAACGGCTACAATTTGTAGCCACTTCACTTCCTTCTTTTTTTAGTCTGGTTTTAAGAACACTCCAATATTTCCTGGGGTTTTTACTCTCAGTCAAAACTCCAATTACATCAGTAATAGAAAAATACCATCTTTCCTCTTTATCGTCCCAGTGAACCCTAACTCGTTGGTCTTGAAACAGTTTTATTGCATTTTCTTTTGTCATATTTTATCAAAAAGCCAACCTCAAATGTAATTAATCTTTTTATACTGATTTATATTTGGAAAACGGATTTTTATATACCAATGACCAGATAAACGCAGCAACCAATCATAGCAAATCACATGTGACAACTTCTTAAATTTGCTCATAATTGCAAAGATAGGCAAAGCCCTCAGAACTGAACCACTTGCAAAGCATGTGGATTCCAAAGTTCCGTAGGATTTAAAATCCTGCGGTGCTTCATCAAAAACAACACTAATCCGCGATTAAACATAATTTTCGCAGATTTGAATCCGATAACTATCGGGTCCTGCGGTGCGCCTAACCGTTCACGCGGGTTTCAATAACCTGAATTCGACATAATGATAATATTAAATTAACATACGGAAATATGCAATCATTATCTTTGCTCCAGAAAACATCAATTATTTTGATGCAGAGTAATGCGGTGGTGGCCAAACACAAAGCAGGTCGTCGCGTGGTTTTAAAATCGACCAATAGATTTTAAGGAAGCTGGTTTTTACCGGCTATTTTTTTTTGTTCTTTTTTGAAAATCTTTATTTTACTTTTGAAGCTTTAAAAACTAAACCTGCTGAATGAACAATAATAAGGTCATATCGAAAGAAACTGCGGAAGAACTTAAAGCGCTTTTATCGCATCCGAAAAAAATTCTGTTAACCACACATAAATCCCCAGATGGGGATGCTATTGGTTCTTCCCTGGCGCTTTATCATTATTTAAAAGCACAAGGGCACGATGTTTATGTATCTGTACCTGATGATATGCCGGACTTTTTAAATTGGTTGCCGGGAAGCGATAAGTTTATCATTTTTTACAGAAGGAAAAAGAAATTTGAGGAAATCCTGAACAATGCAGACATTGTTTTTGCACTCGATTACAACCATTTTAAACGCACAGGCGATGAAATGGCAAAACTACTTTCCCAATCCGAATCGTTAAAAATAATGATCGACCACCATCAACAACCCGACGATTTTATGCAATACCGGGTTTGGGATGTGATGGCCTCCTCAACTGCACAATTGGTTTGGGAGTTTATAGTCGCATTGTCCGGAAAGCAAGCCGTCGATAAAACCATTGGCGAATGCCTTTATACAGGCATTATGACAGATACCGGATCATTTAGATTTGCTACTTGCACCTCGCATACTTTCAGGATTACGGCTGATTTGCTGGATATCGGAGTGCGTGGAGATTTGATCCATCAGTATGTTTACGACCAAAACAGCATAGATCGAATACACCTGATGGGATATGCTCTAGAGAAGATTGTTTTAATGCCCGAGCAAAAAACAGCGTATATCGCATTGTCGAAAGAGGAATTGAAAAAATTCAAATACAAACCCGGCGATACCGAAGGGTTGGTAAATAAAGTACTTTCGGTTGTTGGTGTTGAAGTTGCTGCCCTGATTACCGAAAAAGAAAATCAAGTTCGGTTATCCCTTCGTTCTTCCGGAAACTTTTCGGTGAATCAGCTATCGCGGACATATTTTAGCGGTGGCGGACATGAAAATGCAGCCGGTGGCTCATTGGAAATGAGTTTTGATGATGCCATTAAATATTTCAAAGATTCAATAAAAAAAGCGATTCAATGAAATTTTCGTTATCCGTAATCATCCTTTTTTTATTCATTCTGGTTATTGCATGCGAACAGGAACCACGAAAGGTTAATATTTCGCAAAAAGAATTAAAAGAAAAGCTGATAGAGCACAACCAAAAAAAGGTGAGGACCGAAGATGAAATTATCGATGAGTATACGAAAAAACACTATCCAAATGCCCAAAAAACGGCAACCGGTTTACGCTTTGTGATTTTTCCGGTTGAACCAAATAGCGATAAAATACCGGCAAAGAATAGCGTTGTCACTATTGATTATTCAATCTCATTGCTAAACGGAAATGAAATTTATTCTTCCGAAAAAGAGGGAGGTCCGGAGTTGTTCCGGGTTGAACATGAAGATGCTCCGGCGGGGTTGCACGAGGGGCTACAATTGATGCACATAGGGGATTCTGCGGTGTTTATAATTCCTTCGCACTTAGCCTACGGGCTTACCGGTGACCAAGGTGTAATTGGTAAAAACGCGATTCTTGTTTACAAAGTGGTGCTAATCGAAATAGAATGAGATTTTTTCTTTTTGTCCTTTTGTTATTGGTTTTGTTTTCTTGTCGGCACGAACGATTCGAAGGGTTTAAGGAAAAATCTTCTGATTTATATTACCAACGTGTTGCCCTGGGAGATGGTATGCCCTACTACCCTACTTCCTCCTTTATAAATTATACAGTTCGCTTTGCACCTTTTGATTCGGTAAATCCGATTGAACTTAATAAAACCAAAGTGGTAAAATTCGCCCAAACCGTTTTCTTTAAACCTGAGTCGGATTTGTTTTACGGTCTGACAAAAGGAGATCGGATAAAATTGATTTTGCTAAACCAACCGGATTTGTTCAATAAGCTAACATTTGAATCTAATTCGAATTCTGTAAAAAACTGGTTGATCGACCTAAAAGTAAATAATGTTGTAGCTATAAAAGCTGATTCGGAATACGCAAACGATCCTAATTTTAGGGAATATCAAAGAATAACTGATTATCTGACTTATGCCGGGAGAAATGAAAAGTTTACTTTTACCGAAGGAATTTGGCTGGATAAAACCATGTTGAGCAAATCGAATGTTATTCCTTTTATGGAAGAAATCACGTTAGATTACAAAGGCTATTATTTCGATGGAAATGCTTTTGACATTCCGGATTATCCGTTAAAGTTTTTTAGAACAGATCAAAACCAAGTGATACCGGGTATTATGATTGCATTAAGATACATACGCCCGGGTGATTCTACAATGGTGATTATTCCATCGCACCTGGCTTTTGGAGAAACAGGTTCGAGAGATGGAAATGTTCCACCTAATGAACCGGTTGTTTATGGGTTGAAGATATTAGCACCGGGTGAATATTTGTACCCCGACTAAAAAACCGTGTCAAATTCTGTATTATAGGCTTTTTTTAGTAAGAGTTTTTAAAATTTAATTACGTATTTATCACCAAAATATACAATATTATATACATTTATATGATTTATATTTGTATTTATCTATATTTATAAACTAGATATATATATCTTTATTTATTATATTTGTATTTATTAAGTCGATTAAGTAATGATTGGAAGAGAGGAACAAATTAAAAAAATGAATGATTTACTCGAATCAGATAAATCAGAATTTCTAGCGGTTACAGGTCGCAGAAGGGTTGGGAAAACATATTTGATTGATACGGTTTATAAAAAGCACATCAGTTTTAGCATGACCGGAATTCAGGATGCCGGTATGGATGAACAATTATTTAATTTCAGGATAAAACTTTCGGAATACAGTCAATTCCCAATTTTGTCTTCGCCCCGAAACTGGCAGGAAGCTTTTTTCTATTTAAAATCGCATTTAGATTCCCTCGACAAAAAACAAAAGAAAGTAATTTTCTTAGATGAAGTACCGTGGATGCATACGCCAAAATCCAGATTCATTCAAATGCTGGCGCATTTTTGGAATGATTATTTATCGAAAGAAAAACACTTTATTTTGGTTGTGTGTGGTTCTGCAACATCGTGGATAACAAATAAAATTGTAAATGACAAAGGAGGATTGCACAATAGATTATCGGAAATCATAAGGCTTTTGCCCTTTAATTTATATGAAACCAAACGGTTTTTAAACAGCAGAAACGTAAGGCTTAACGACCGGGAGGTATTGAAAATTTATATGGCAATGGGAGGAATACCCTATTACCTGGAGCATATCCGTAAAGGAGAAAATTCTACAACCGCCATAGAACGATTGTGTTTTACCGACGATGGACTGTTAAAGAACGAATACAAAAACTTATATGCGGCATTGTTTTACAATACAAAAACCCATGAAGCCATTGTGAAAACACTCGCTAAATCGAAATATGGTTTAAACCGGCAGGAAATAATAGATAAAAGTAAAGTAATTGGCGGTGGACCTTATGACCGGGCTATGAACGATTTACTGCTTTCGGGATTTATAACAGAGCAGAATCAGTTCGGAAAAAAGAAAAGGGGAAATATTTACCTTTTAATCGATGAGTATTCTGTTTTTTATCATCGATTTATCAAACCCAATAAAAAATATACCCGCGGAATCTGGGGTCAATTATCTATGACCCAATCATACAAAATATGGCAAGGATATGCTTTTGAATCCGTTTGTTTTAAGCACATTGGCCAGATCAAAAGCGCATTAGGCATAGCGGCCGTTTATACACAAACCGCAACATTAAGGGTTGCCGGAAATAGCGATGAAAAAGGATTCCAGATAGATTTGATTATCGACCGGAAAGATGATGTGATTAATTTGTGTGAGATAAAGAATTATTCAATTCCGTTTAGCATGGATAAATCTTATGCACAGTGGTTGGTAGAAAGGAAACAAAATTTTATAGCGTTTACCAAAACCAAAAAACAGGTTTTTAATACCTTGATTACCAACTTCGATATAAAAAAGAACGAATATGCTTTAGAAGCTATAGATTCGGAGGTTACATTGAAGGCACTATTTAAAAAATGAACCTGTTGTTTATGGGCTGAAACTTTTAATGCCGGGAGAGTATGTTTATCCGAACAAGGAATACAAGGTATTAAACTCAGGTTAATGATCTATCAAACCACTATAAACATCAATTAATTCGGAATAATACTTTTCAATATTAAACTGTTTTACACGCTTAATACAAGATAAACCCATTTCGTTGTACGTTTCCTGACTAAGTCCGATAATACGTTCAATTACATTTTCTAAAGATGCTTGATTTGCTGGCTCAAAAACAAATCCATTTGATTCATTTTTTATAACTTCAGGCATTCCGCCAATGTTTGAAATAGCTACCGGTTTTCCAAAACTAAACGATTCCAATATGGTCATTCCAAAAGTTTCATACCATTCGGAAGGCATAAACAAAAAATCGGCATGTTGATAAAGGTTGTTTAAGGATTCGCCGCTTTTATATCCTATTAAATCAATGTTTTTAAGATCTTTTAAAAGAATATAGTCCTGAAGTTCTTTATGTTGTGGGCCTTCACCAACAATAATTAGTTTTTTATTCGGGAATTTCTCCATTGCTTTTATCAGAGTTAATATCCCTTTTTCTTTAGATAACCTGCCAACGTATAAAAAATACATCCGATTATTATATGCTTTTACCGTATTTCCAAATGCATTATAAATAACCCGGCTCTTGTTTTTTAACAACGGCTTGTATTCCATGTGCTTATTGTAAATAAATTTACTCACAAAAATGAATTCATCAATGTATTTTTCATAAGGTATAAATTCATCCCTTACAAATGATTCGGTTGCCATTAAAGTACTAAAAACAGTATTCCCTTTATTACATTTATATTTAATGCAGGATATGTAATTCCCATCCGCACATTTTTCGCAAATTGTTCCATCAGTCCGTATCATCAGGTAAGTCGGACAAAGCATTTTATATTCATGCACGGTCATAACGACAGGGATTTTGTGCTTTTTTAAAACTTTTAATATTGAAGAACTAAGTTGTCCAAAGAAAATATGGAGGTGTGCAATGTCCGGTTTTTGTTCTTTAATTAATTGATCAATCTTTTTGGCTGATTCATGTGAATAAACAAACCCGGAAGAAGATTTTACTTTTTCTAATAAGCTCTTATTAAGGTAAGACCGTTCTTTAATGAAATATTTGGAGGTTTTACTCGAAACATTTTTTTTATTCTGTGTACTAAAATGAATGACCTCATGGCCCTGTTTTTCAAGGATTTCGGAAGTTTGAAAATATACCGTTTCCGCCCCACCTCTTAAATAATGATAATTATTGACTTGTAGGATTTTCATTAATCACTGTATCTTTTTTCAATCCATTTACGTTCCGAAAATACTAATGTGCCAACAGATTTAATCCATTTACGGACTAGTTTCTTTAGATATACTTTATTGGCTATTCCCTTTCCGAAATATTTTTTTCGTATGGCATACGTCTCTTTTTCAGCCTTGTCAAATGCTGTAGATACGCCGCCATCCCTCATATTAGCAATAATTTTATCAATGTAATGGAATTTAAAATTATTTTTAAAAAACCTGATTATCAAATCATAATCGGCACTTAACCGATAGTTTAAATCAAATTGAAAATCATTGTAAATTTTTCTTCTCACAAAACAAGTAGGGTGGTTAACACAAATATCACTATCTAAATTATCTAAACTCAAGGCATTCATTCTTTTTTTACGATGGTGTTTTTCGTTGTGCAAATACATATCACCATAAAAAATATCAATTTCGGGGAACTGTAAATGCGCCTGGACTACGGTTTTAATTGCATTCAAATTATAATAATCATCTGCATTTATCAATCCAACATATTTACCCGTGCATAAACTAATCCCCTTATTAAAAGCATCGTAAATACCATTGTCTTTTTCACTCAGCCAATAATCGATTTTATCTTCATATTTTTTAATTATTTCACATGACAAATCTGTCGAACCTCCATCGATGATAATATATTCAATATTATCATAAGCTTGGTTAAGCACGCTTAGAATTGTTTCTTCTATATAAGCTTCACCATTAAAAACAATTGTTACAACACTAATAAGCGGTTGGTTTTTGTGAGATTTTTTATAAGAACTATTAAGCCAAAGTCCCCCTTCGGCGTATCTGTCCCTGTCTTCCGGCAAAAACAATTGATCCGGATAGCTCCCTTCTTTTTTATTATTATTTGTCTTCTCTGATGAAATAACCTGATTACGTTTAAGCTTTGACATATTTAGCAAAAAAAATGCAATTAACAGACAAAATAAAAATAAGTTATCGAAAGAATTAAAAGCATTAAGTTATTGTTGTCTTATGCATTCAATAATTGCTAATTTGCGGAAAAATAGGATAATAAATATAGCTGATGAATCCGCTAAAAAACATTCTTAAATTTTCCTGGTATCTAGTACGAGATATGGGCTTAGCAAAAGGTTCTTCTGTTATAAAAGACAAATCATTGGTCATTGTAAGAATGGATGCTATTGGCGATTTCATTTTATTTCGAAATTTTATTGAAGAAATAGCCATATCTAAAAAATATTCTGATTTTGATATTACACTCGTTGGTAATATTTTATGGAAAGACATTGCTGAATCACTAGATGATGATTGGATTAATCATTTTATATGGGTTAATCCTGTTAAATTTCAAAAGGATTTCCTGTATCGGAAAAAAATTGTAACCCAATTAAATAAATGGCGATATGACATTCTTTACCATCCAACCTTTTCACCTGATTATTATGTAGCCGAAACCATTGTGAAACTTATACATGCAAATACTAAAGTTGGTATAAAAGGAGATATAAATAACACCAGTAATTGGCAAAAATCGCTTTGCGAAAAAACATATAACTATGTTATTGAGGCTGAGGAATTCCCGCTCTTTGAGTTTGAAAAAAACAAACTTATTAACCATCTGTTTTTAGAACAATCAGCCGCAATTGAAAAACCCTTTATAAATGCCAATAAGTTAAAACAGAAAAACTTATACCCCGGAGATTATATTATCCTGTTTATTGGAGGAGGGGAAGAATTCAGGAAATGGAATAATAAAAATTGGGTGAGTTTAATTAATCTGTTTCTTAAGGAATACCCCTATGATATTTTGATTTTAGGTGGACCTTCCGAGATTAAACCCGGTGAAGCTATAAAAAGAGAATTTAACAATACAACCAGGGTAAAAAATAAATGTGGTAAAACTACTTTTGAAGAATTGATGGTTTTGATTAATGAAAGTAAAATTATCGTATCAAACGACACAAGTGCGCAACATTTGGCTGTAGCACTTTCTACCCCGGTTTTGGTTATCAGTAACGGCAATAATTATGGCAGATTTACTCCCTATCCCTATTCCGTATTTGCAAGCTACAATGTGGTATTTCCGCACGAAATTGAAATAATTAAAGATAAAAATGCTTTAGCGCAAAAACTTGCTATCAAATCGTATTCAGATATTAATACGATAAGTCCGGAAACGGTTTTTATTAAGATTAAAAAATTACTCTCTACTTAAGCCCCTCTAAGCTTACGTCTTAAATATTTCGGATTAAATGCTTTAAACAGTAATAAAAGTTGACGTCGACCAGAATCAAAAAACACAAGAACCACAAGCGGAATAAAATAAGAAACTAAAGATGCGTATGCGGCACCGACATAACCATAACTGGGTATCCATAACCAATTTAAAAAAATGTTTGTGCTTAGGCCTAATAAAGAACGGGTTAGAATGATCTTTAAAAAATTTTCAGTGATCAGGTATTTTCCTGTTGCAACGCTTAAAAAGGTAGCATAAAGCGAAAAACCAAATATCTGTACGACTTTACCGGACCCTTCATATTGTTCACCAAAAAGAAGGTTCATCATCGGAACAGCTATAATGATAGTTACTATAGTAATAATAATGGCTACATAAGTCATTATACTGTAAAATCCCAAGAGATTACTATAATACTTTTTACCTTCATGTTTTTTTGAATAAACAATTCCAGGGAAAAACGAATCGCCAAGCGCCACAGGGATAAAATAAACGATTTCAATCATTCTAACGCCTGTTGCATAAATACCATTTTGGCGCTCTCCTACCATATCGGTGAGCATCACCTGGTCTATCCTCATATAAATCATTACCATAAAAGCTGAAATAGCCATGGGAAATCCATCTGACAATAATCGTTTAGCCAATCGCCAATCGAAGCTTTTGAAATAAATTCGATTGCCTTTTTTAATATAAATAAAATAGACAAGCATAGCACCTATCAATGTTTCGAGTGCATTTGTAGCAATAAAATAAATGATAGGATACTGAAAATAAACAAAGTACAATTTTAATAATGCTACAACTACAAAAGCAATGTTTCTGCCAATTACCGAATATTTGGCTTGTAAACGCGATTTAAAGACAATATCAAAAACATCGAACGACTGAAAAATAAGGATCGATGCCATCAACGACATCATCATAAAAAGCTCTTTATCGGGATGTTTGTATAAATAAAATATCAATAAATTAATAGAAAAACCTGTTACCCCCCCTAAAAACTTAAGAACAGCACCGGTAGAAATAATTACACGGGAATTTACTGGTTGTTTAATCAATTCCCGCGAGATTATCCCATCAAGCCCCATACTCGAAAAGACCATAAAAAACAACGAAAATGAAAACAGGTAATTCCAAAGACCAAAACGTTCAGGTCCCAGGTAACGAGCCACTACAACGGCAACAAATAAACTTAAGGTTAACCGTATAAGTTTATCTGCAAATAGCCAGGAAAAATTGTGAAATATTTTTGAGCTTAATATCTTTTTTAACAATATTATTGTTTTTGAACAAATTTAATAATCCTTGTCATTCAAAAAAATCAGCATTTAATAAATCATGTTTAATAAATACCGTAAAACGATTCTCATTATTCAACATATTAGAAAAATCCTGAGGATTCATACTATTTTCTTCGAAAAAAGGATTGATTAAGTTTTTTTGTAAAAACAGAATTTGTGTCGGATCTTCACTCATATTCTGATAACCTAGATTATTGTATCTATCCTCCCACGAAATCCTTAATCGTTCTGCCATATACTCATAACCCACCCAATTAGTTGAATCTTCCAGTATGAAAGCATAAATATCAATGCCTTTGGTTATATGTAGATAACGAATCGTTGATGAAGCCCATTCATTTGAAAATACAGGATCAACGACTAAAAGTATAGAAGGGGAAGAAGGATAATTTTTGACAATTGCATTTAAAAATTTATTCGTTTCAATCCCTTCAACAGTAAATGATTTTGCTGTAAAATAGGTCCTGGGAAGTTTTGTCAAAACCAATAAAAAAATAACACTCAGAAAAATATAGCTCCATTTAAACGAAAACACACGTGTTTCTTTTACAATTGAGATAAGCAAATAAACCACACCGATTAAAGCGGGCAACAAATATCGCTCGTCCATTCCACTTTTTGCATATAATACAAGATTAGGAATTATAATAAGGAGAAAAAAAACAAAAGGAAGAGCCAATTTAACAGCAAAGAATTTTAATGCGTGATTCGCTTTATTGAGATAATATAAAGTTAAAAAGAATAATAGAATCATAATTAGATACCATTTCAAATTAAAATCAATAATTAAACCAATTCCATTCAATAATTCAAGAAATCCATGACCATCAACTCCGGCATATCCTATTTTATTGGTTCCAACTTTAAATACAATTAAAAATATATTTATGAATAGTACAATAAATGGAATAATCAGAATTTTATTTTTTAAAATCGCTTCCTTCCAGGTAAGATTAAATTGTTGTTTTTCGTGCCAAATTTTAAAAACCAAAAATGCAGGGATTACGATGGTAAAACTCTCTTTTGATAATGATGCCAGAATAAGAAAAAATGCAAAAAAAGCAGTGTTTCGTGTGTAATTTCTTTGATTACAGACCATAAATAAAAATGCAATTCCCAGAAAAAACATCCCGATGGTTTCGTTAGGGCCCAAACGCCACCATATTGCCATCTGTTCGCCTATAAATACCATAAAAATATACCCAAGCGATTCGAAAATGGAGAACTTAAGTTTTCTCATGCCAAAGTAAAAGCCAAGCATAGAAATAAGCAGTAAAAAAACATTAAACAATGACCAGTAAGTAAAATTATTGCCAAATAACTTTGATTCAAAAACACGATTAACAAAATACATTGGCCTGTATCTGATATTCATATCCTTATTAACCCATTTTTTTACCACTTCAAAAAAAGAATGATCGGACAAATCGCGTGTTATCCTGATAATTTCGTGATCGTCGGTTAAATGATAACCAGAATTAATGCTTCCAGTTAAAGCAAAAAAAACTGAAATTGAAATAATAGAAAAAGCTATGGCTATTATGTCCTTCGAATATTTATTCATCTATTATGGGGTATCCAATTTACTGTTGTGCTTAGAATCTGTGCTTTTTTCTCTGATAATATAGGCCGGACGCTTTTTTTCCTGCATAAATAATTTTCCAATATACTCTCCCAGAATTCCAATACTAATCAGTTGGATTCCACCAATTAAAGAAACAACAATGAGCAACGAAGCCCACCCATCGATCGAAGAATTTGTAAATAACTTAATGTATAAGGCATAAATGCTATAAACGAATGCCAATATTGCAAAAATGAAACCTATTTTTGTTGATAAATGCAGTGGTTTTACACTAAACCCGGTTATTCCGGCCATTCCAAGGCTCATCATTTTTACAAAAGAATACTTTGTTGTTCCGTGTAAACGTTCACTAGGCTTGTATTTAATCCCAATTTGTTTAAAACCCAGCCAACTAACTATTCCCCGATAAAACAAAGGTGTTTCTTTTATTCTTTTTATCACATCCACAACACTTCTATCGAGCAGCCTGAAATCAGCGCTTCCCTGTTCAATTTCTACATGCGTCAGACTATTCATCAATTTATAAAAAAGCCTGGACGATATTTTTTTCCAGAAAGATAAGTTGGGATCTTCTTCTCTAATGGTATAAACAATTTCATAGCCCTTCTGCCAATTATTAATCAATTCTGGAATTAAAGATGTTGGATGTTGCAAATCTCCATCAAGTGAGATAACACAATCGCCTAAAGCATTATCCAATCCCGCTTTTAGTGCATTTTGATGACCAAAATTGCGGGAAAAAGAGAAGTATTTAACTTTATTGTTTTCCAAGTGTAACATTTTTAATTTCTGCAAGGTATTATCTACGCTTCCATCATCTATAAAAATAATTTCAAAATCGGAATAAGAATTAAGAACCCTCTCAAGTTCTTTGTACAAAAGCGGAATATTATCTTCCTCGTTCATAACAGGAACGACAATCGAAATTAAAAAATCATCTTTCATAAGAAACACTTAGCAATTCTTTAAATAAATAGAATCCAATTGTAATTATTTTTTTACCGCTTTTAATTACAAACTTAACTAAAGTATTGTAATACTATTTAAATCAACCATCGCTGACCAGCTATAAAATGTATATTGTCCTGAGATTGATTAATCCTATCTTTCACAATTAGTTTTTAATCAAACTCAGAATTATCTTTGCTCTTCTTATAAAAATCGAAAAATAAAAAATGCAAAACAAATCCAATTCTTTTACATCAATAAAAAGATTAGATACAGCTGTGTTACTTATAACATTTAACAGGCTCGATACCACTAAACTTGTTTTCGAAACCATTAAGCAAGTAAAACCCCCGAGATTATATATTGCATCTGATGGAGCCCGGGAAAATATTGAGTCGGAAAATACTGTTGTTCAGGATGTAAGAGAATACGTATTAAGTCAAATAGATTGGGATTGCGAAGTAAAAACGCTTTTTAGCGAAAACAATCTGGGCTGTAAATATGGGGTAATTTCAGGCATCAGCTGGTTCTTTGAAAATGAAGAGATGGGGATTATTTTAGAGGATGATTGTGTGCCTGATCAAAGCTTTTTTTATTACTGCGAAGAGTTATTGCATTACTATAAGGACGATAAACGTATCTGGCATATTTCGGGAAACAATTTTTTACCCGACGATTTTAAAGATGCTGAATACAGTTATTATTTTGGTGGTATTTATGGCTCTATTTGGGGATGGGCATCATGGCGAGACCGATGGAAACACTTTGATGCTGATATCAGCCTATTTGAAAAATTAAAACCCAATCATTTTCTCGAAAATTGCTACGATGGAAGTCCGGCAGTGAAATCACGGTTTAATGATTTTCAATTGATAAGAAACGGTTTGGATACCTGGGATTATCAGTGGGTATTTACCCGCTGGATAAATAGTGGATTAACCATAATTCCCGCAGTAAATCTTGTTTTTAATGCAGGTTTTGGAGAAAATGCAACACATACCTTTTCCAAAAAAGACGAAAGAGGTAAAATGATTGTAAATGAAATCGAATTTCCTTTAAAGCATCCTCCTTATATTATTCGCGATTCGGTTGCGGAACTAAACTTTTATAAACAATTTGGGAAAATTAAAACTATTGATAAATTGAAGGTTTTTATTAAAAAGATAATTAGATACGATAAATGGGCGAAATAATTAAAAAGTTAGCCGAAGGAAAACTACTTGATAGCCATATTGAGATAGAGCTTAATCATCCACCTGCTTCGGGCCAGGACCAGCAAATTCATATTCAATCAGAGAAATTTAGGTTCGAAATGGATAAAAAAGACTTTTTAAAATTTGCTGCCAGTATTCTGGTTGCTGCGAAAAATTTAAAACATTCAAAGGGAATTAAATAACCATGATTGAAGAAAATCAAATAATTGAGGTTTTTAAACAACTAAATTCAAGCAATCTTGATTATTTGCTTTTGAGAAATATTGATCAGGAACTTCCTGGTAAATTAAAAAAAGGTAAAGACATTGATTTGCTTGTTCGTAAATCTGATTTTAATCAATGGCTTTCGTTTTTTAATACCCTTGATTTTAAAGTGATCCAGCACCCCCTTAGAAATGATGTATTTCTTTATGAGACTGACCCTTTTATTTTTTTATTGCAAAATAAATCCGGAATAATAGTCGATTTTAATTTCCAATTATGCGTCCGAAGCCTGGATAAAGGACAATGGATACCATTAGATGAAAAAATGCAGGATTCGGCCTGGGCAAATAAACGATTCGAAAAAGCAAGTGATGACTTTGGATATTGGACCTTAAGTCATAATGATGAGTTTATTACACTAGTATCAAGATCGATTTTTGATAAAAAAGAATTTCAAAAGGGGTATATCAATAGAATAAATGAATTGTTTCCTAAAATCAATATCGAAGATGTTAAACAAAAAATGAATTTGGTGTTTTTTAAATACACACCATTTTTGTTAGAACAAGTAGCAAGTCAGGAATATGATACAATTCTTAGTAATTATTTATCTTTTAAAGACTATTGATGAGCAATCCGGCAGTAATCATTCTCGATGAAGTAAATACAAAAGAAACCCGTTTTAAACGTTTTGTTACCGAAGATAATATTGGTGAATCCATTCATCTGCATATCGATAATATGCGGATTGATTTTACGATTGATGAGTTTTTGGAGTTT